>Ga0180007_10000993_pt1 | contig 41360 bp, 33 predicted proteins | sample MM_PC_MetaG_FD_121122 | JGI IMG/M metagenome (GOLD analysis project Ga0180007, IMG submission 121122) | Groundwater microbial communities from the Aspo Hard Rock Laboratory (HRL) deep subsurface site, Sweden - MM_PC_MetaG | ecosystem: Environmental > Aquatic > Deep subsurface > Groundwater... | reverse complement strand
CGAGACCAGATTTTCATGGATTTGAGGCGAATAGCAGGCCTATTTAACGAAAATCTATGGAAATATGGGCCGATTTGTCAAATTTGCAGCAGATTTATGTCTAAGTCCGACAGGCTCCTAGAAAGATGCTTCTGTAACCGTTGTTGCAACAGTTGTTTATTGGTGGTGGAAAAGGGTACAAACACCGTCTTGCCAATAGGCAGCATTTCACGGCTGTTGCAAGTAACATAGAGGGGAGGGGCCTGGGAAAGAGAAAAGGAAATTACCTTATTCTTGGGGCAGCGATTTAAGCCGCAAACATGGGGGCCCCCTGTCTGTTTCGCCTGTATCTGTGGGGGGGTGCGGCTGAAGCCGTTCCAAGACAAGAAAAAGCACCTTCAGGTACTCTCCTTCCCATGGCCACCCCACACTCCAATCTCCAGGAAATTGGCTGCTGCCGGTATTGGCGGGTATTCAGTCCGTGAAAGTTGATTTCCTTTATTTGGGCAGTTGCCGCCGGCCTCAGTCTCTTCGGCACAGCATCTGCTCGGCATCTTTCCTTCTCCGTTATTGACCTTTCTTCGGCAGCGTCTTATCATGCACAGCAGAAAAGGCCATTGCTTGTCTATTACTCGCTGTCCATATCAAGAGGATTCGTATGATTCCATTACCCCAAAAAACATGTCTCAGTTGTCGTAAATTCAGATTGGATGATCCCCATTCAGGTATCTGTCGGGTGGATAAAAGTGTTGATCATTATCCAATGAAACGTACGGATGAGAGCTGCGCTCTGTGGCAGGACGCCGGTCAGCAGTATTATATCCGGAGCGGATGGATTAAGCGGACCCTTGCCACAAAAGAAGAGGCAGAACAGCAGGGAGATCATTGTCGCCAGCTCTGACCTGGAGAAACTCTTTTTATGGTCCTGTCAGGAGCCATCTCCCTTGGTTGCGGCGGGATAAAAGGTCTGTAATCGGCTTTGAACTTGACAGGGGGGGGAACCCGGAGTACAAAGCATCGCCCATGACCAAGGAGTGGCTTCAGCCATCAAGAACAGTATCGCAGGAGATCAGGCAACACGTAATGCAAAGGAAGAAAACTGGCCACTCTCTTCTGTAATATAAAAAATGATCAAGTAACAAGTCAGTTTCGATCCGCCTTCAATTCAACTCACCTCACCTTGCAGCATTCATTTTTTTTCTCTTTTCAAGGCACTTCCATATCGTGTCAGGCTATTGGTATTGTTATACCCTGAGCCTCATTTCTCAATGCATTAAAGCAGCGCATGTCCTACATTGTGGCGCGACAATCTGCCACTTGTGTGAACCCGTTGATTAGAATACTATCTTGCCCAAAGTAAAAGGTAAATAGAGAGGCTGTGGGGGCTTCTTTTGACTGTTTTTTCAAACAGATGCCGTTTGCAGATCTTACAGGTATCCTCATGTGACTCCTGTGAAGGGTCTCGTTTACTTCACTGTACACGGGGGTGCTTCAGAAAGAGGCATCCCTGAAAAAACACATTGTTGTCTTGTTTCCATTCAAGGTTAGCAAGAGAGGAATGTCACAGTCAACATGCTGAGGGCGAGAAAATTTTTCTCAAGTAAGAGGGGGTTGAAAATGAAAAAACATGTAGCTCTATGTATTATTGCATGGACCGTACTGGCGTTATTTATAGTGCCGGCTTCGGTAATCGCTGCCGATGAGGAGGGCTGCGCGATATGTCATAAGTATTCCGGCCTTGCCAGGTTGGACAAGACAGGGAAAATTCGCTTGTTTTATGTCAACAATGATATGTACAAAAATTCCGTCCATGGAAAAGTTCTCTGTCGAAATTGTCATCTCAATCTCGATATTATTCCGCATACGGATGCGAAAAAGGTTGATTGCGCGACAAAATGCCATCTCAAAGAGCCTTCTACTGATGTGGATTTTTCCCATGGCAATCTCTATGCCGAAGTAAATGACAGTATCCATGGCAAGGGAACAGAGGGCTCTCCGAAAAAGTTCAGTGCTGATATGCCTGGTTGTACCGACTGTCATCTGAATACCATCTACAAGCCTGTGCAGGGACTTGATCAAGAAGCGGGGATTTCACGTAATGCCCTGCGTCGCTGTATAGGCTGTCATACCCAGAAAGAGTGGGCCAGTCGTTATTATCAGCATTTTTCCCACCGGCTGCACAGATCGAGAACCGCCGTGGAGACGGTCAATCTCTGTCTCAACTGCCATCAGGATGCTACAATGATGAAGAGACATGATCTCCCCGCCACCGCAAATTATCGTGATACCTACCACTGGAAGGGCGTCTTGTACGGTGATCATAACATGCCCGATTGTATCAGCTGTCATGCACCTGTTGGCTATTCAGTCCACTCGCTTAGCAGCATGCAGGATCCAAAGTCTCCAGTGTATATGAAAAATCTGCAAAGAACCTGTGCCAGCACCGAAAGTTCTCAGGAATGTCATCCCAATGCCAGTCAATCTTTTGCCTCTGGAAAGATTCACCAGACAGGACTTGGATTTGATGAGACAGTGGCTGCCTTTGTCAGAGGTGAAACATCTCTTGAAGAAATCAGTGGTCTTAATAAGGATCGAAGATTACGTGACCTGATGGACGCCGATGCTGATGATGTTAGTGCCATGAGTGAGCAAGAGCGTTTTGAACGGAAGGTGTACATACTGGTAAAGTGGATATATACCCTCCTCATTACCGTCGTTATTGGCGGCATGCTGATACATCAGCTCATGGACTTTTACAGAATAGTCCAAAACAGAAAAAAACATTGAGAGGATGATCACTATGAATACTCAAAAACCAAATGAACTGCCCAGTGAAATAGTCCGTCTCAACGCCCAGGAACGCATACAGCACCTGTTGACCTTTGTTACCTTTGTCCTTTTGGTTATAACAGGTTATATGCTTAGAATGCCTGAGGAATTTATTCTCAAGTTTGGGGACTGGGGAGAAACGATTTTCTACTATCGAGGTATTACCCACCGTGTCTGTGGTGTTCTCATGATCGCCACCGGTCTCTATCATGTCATTTACCTGGTAGCTTCCAAGAGTGGTCGATCCTTTATGTTCGCTATGATTCCGGTTTGGAAAGATGTTGTAGATATCTTTCAAAACCTGGCCTATTATCTTGGCCTGAGAGATGCTCCCCCCAAATTCAGAAGATTTGATTATCGGGAGAAGGCGGAATATTTAGCACTTGTGGCTGGTACCATTATTATCTCCGTGACTGGAGTTTTCCTCTGGACTGAAGTCTACTGGAGTAAGTTTGTTCTTGATCTTTCCATTCTTATTCATGGAATGGAGGCTATTCTTGCAACCTTGGCCATCATTGTCTGGCATTTTTATGCTGTCCACTGGAAGCCGGGTCAATTTCCGATGAGTAATGTCTGGATTGATGGTAAGATGTCTAATCATCATCTCAAGGAAGAGCATGCTGTCCAGTATGAACAAATGGTTGCAGATGGATTGCTTGCCCCAGTTGATGAATCTGACCATTCAGGCCATGGACATTCAGGACATCATAAAACCTTTGGCAGGAGACTGGGGGAAATGATGTCACTGTGTACACTCATTTTCTGTCTTATCGTCTCCGTACTCCTGCTGAAGATTCTTTATTTCCCTTCAGCGCGTTCTATAACGAAGATGCAACCGGCTGATACCGGTAAATTTGTAGGATTTGTTGCCGCAGGTCAGGCAAAGAAGACAGATACACATTTTCATAATATAGATGACACTGTCAAGTTGACCATAGCTAAACAACCAATATGTGTAAGCTGTCATGGAACCTTGCCTCACAGCAAGTCACCGGATATCCGTTCGTTCTTAAATATGCATAACTACTTTATGGCCTGTGAAACCTGTCATGTGCGCCGAGCCGATGTAAAGGGAGAGGTCGCATATCTCTGGTATGATAACATGACGGAAGAACAGGTAACGGTAATTGATGAAAGCAAAAATGGCTATTATGGAGCCAGAATGGTTCCGGTGGCAACCCTGAACGGGGACACGCGTCGTCTGGATAAGGCGAGTAATCCTGGTTTTATCGCCGAGTATATTGCCCAGAAAGATAATCTTACCCCTGAGGAGCAGGCTGAAGCCAAGGTCATCCTCCATAAAGGTATGTCCAAGAAACCGCTCCAGTGTACAGAGTGTCACAGTCGTGAGCCGTACATTGATTTTGTTTCAGCAGGCTACTCAAAGACCAGGGCCGACAGCCTCTATAGGACAGAAGCGGCTGACATGATAGACAGGTATATGAAATTTTACCTGCCAACCATGTTTGACCCGGACATGATAAAAGAACAGAAGATGAAAGAACTGGAACTTGAAAATCGTTCAACCGATTAAAAAACATTATGCGCCACCATCCTAAATATATGCCCGCTTTGTTTTCTTCTGCTCGTGTCATGGCTCAAACCTTGACACAGCAGGTGAAAATCATTTACTCTAAAGATGTCCCTGTGATAAAGCAGAGAAGGCACTATTGTGGATGGTGGTTATTTGTTTTTTTTATACCAGTTATTCTGTTCATGACAAGTGGGGTCAAGGCCGGTGAGGATCCTCTTTACCCAGCTTCTGCTGGCGAGATCGTTGAGGATCCCCTTGGCAACCTTGGCCTTGACGTTGCCGAGGCCGTTGAGGAACCTCTCAACCTGGTTTTGTATCGCACCGTTTTTGTCATTGGTGATCCCCTCCGTCTTCCCAGCGATGTTGCTGTTGACGGGAAGGGGAAAATTTATATTCTTGACGGAACAGCGAATACCGTCAGGATTTATGACCATAATGGAAAGCCTTTATCTACTGTTGGTGACAAAGAAACACTGAATCTCCCCCTGGGACTTGATGTTTCGCCGGCAGGGGATGTGCTGGTTGCAGATTCAGGCAACCACAGGATAGTGCTCTTTCCAGCCAAGCAGGGTGCTCCTGAATTTTTTGATCTGCCGACTCCCCCCGGAGGGAAGGCAACTGATCCAACGGATGTGGTTTTTGGCCAGCAACTCAAAAAATTCTTTGTGGTAGATAATGATAACCACAGAGTCATTGCACTGGATATGAAAGGAAAAATTCTTTGGTCCAGTGGAAAGATGGGACGTAATCCAGAGGAATTTCGCTTTCCCTTTATGCTGGATAAAGACAATAAAGATAACCTCTATATTGTTGAGGTGGTCAACACCAGGATTCAGGTGTTGAACAAAGACGGGGCCCACCTCAAATTCATTGGTGATTGGGGGATTGAAAAGGGCCAATTCTTCAGGCCCAAAGGTATTGCCGTCAGTGAAAATAATGAGCTTCTGGTCTCTGATAGTTACCTTGGTATTATCCAGGTCTTTACCCATGGCGGAACTTTTATTGGCGCTGTTGGCGATGAAGCGGGTAATCTGAGAAAATTTACAACACCAATAGGAATGACGGTTTCGGGAGATCGCTTGTTTGTTATAGAGATGTATACCAATCGCCTTATCGTTCTCGAAAGAGAGGGGCCATAATCAATGAGTCGGTGCCTGCCTGTTGCCTGTATTATTTTGCTGGTTGGATTGTTTTTCCCTTTTCACAACCTGAAAGCAGCTGGCAACCTGACCCAGAATTCCTCACGCGAATGTGCCATCTGCCATTTCAGATGGATAGATCAGTTCGTGAAGGGACACGGTACCGTTTATACGGACTATGAAACTGAGGATGTTGCAGGTGAAGAGCTGATGTGTTTCAGCTGTCATGACGGATCAACTGCAGATTCCCGCCTGAAAGTCTGGTTCCAGGACATGCATAAGACGGGTGTGAAGCCCTCCGATAAAGTCAAAATCCCCAAACTCTTCCCTCTCTCCAAAGATGGTTTTATAGTCTGTGCAACCTGTCACTCTGCCCATTCCAACCCGACTGATACAAGTATCGAACGCAGTGTTTTTCTGAGGATCACCAATAATGATTCCATTATGTGCGAGATGTGCCATATTAATCAGGTGCCGGCAGATAACAATCATCCAACCCACACTGGGAAAAAAACTCTCCCGGCACAGCTTTATACTGAAGGAGCCAGTGTCTCTTTTACAGATCCCAATCACGTTATCTGTGAAAGCTGTCATACGGCTCATGCCAGTGTTGAAAGAACTCTGGTGCACACCATGGCGGAGTCATCCCTCTGTATCATCTGTCATACAGACAAGATTGATGCCAACCCCAAGCAGTCGTCTGTGGGAGTCAATCACCCGCTCAAGGTAGAATTTAAGACAGAACCCTCATTGAACCTGACCCTCCAGGCCGGACCCCAAAACAGTCTTGAGTGTATGTCCTGTCACAAGGTGCACGAGCATGCCCCCGGGACCAAGGCCCTGGTAGCAACCCGTGACCCCCTGTGTTCTTTTTGTCATCCAGACAAGGATGATCGCCTGTCGCTTCTCAAGGGGACCAATGAAAATCATCCTCTGAATGTAACTTTTAAGGCTTCTCCCGATGCGAAGATTGAGCTTGCAGCTGGAGAAAACAATACGGTGCACTGTTTTACCTGTCATCGGATACATCAGCACACCCCTGATACCAAGGCCCTTGCCGCCCAGCGTGACCCGCTCTGTGGAACCTGCCATGCTGCCCAGTACCTGGTGGAACGAACCGATCATGACCTTGGCGTTACGGCCACGGCTGAATTAAACACTGCCGGCCAGAGCAGCAGACAGTTCGGTGTCTGTGTTTCATGTCATGTCCCCCATAAGGCAAGTGGACCCTTTTTATGGTCTCGCTCCGCTATTGAGGAGAATGTTTCACCCTCAGAGCTCTGTCTGTCCTGTCACTCGAAAGAAGGCCCTGGGGCCAAGAAAACCGTTGGCAAATATTCCCATCCTGTCGGCGTCAAGGTCAAGGATTCAAAGCAACTTCCTCTCTATGTCCAGGACAGTGGTGAGTCGGTAATGGAATGCCATACCTGTCATGACCCCCATCGCTGGCAACCCGGGCATGAAACAAAAGGGAAAGGCGAAAATATTGAAGGAGATGGCGATAGCAGTTTCCTGAGACAGACCTGTTCTGCAGATCAGGCCCTGTGCTCTACCTGTCATTCTGAGGAAGGCAGGGTGGAAAAAACTGATCATGATCTCCGCATCACTGGACGGGAAGTTAACAATATTGCCGGAAAGAATGTCGTTCAGGCAGGAGTGTGCAGTGCCTGTCATATACCGCATAATGGCAGCGGTCCAATGTTATGGGCCCAGGATCTGCCACGAAAAGGGCGGTCCACTTCACTGCTGTGTCTCTCCTGCCACAACAAAAATGGGGCTGCTGCTAAGAAAACTGTGGGCAAATACTCCCATCCAGTCGGAGTGGCCGTTAGCGGTTCTCCTGAGCTTCCCCTCCATAAAATTGATGAAACTAAATCGGTGATGGAATGCTCGACCTGCCATAACCCTCATAACTGGAGACCGGACAGGCAACAGCCTGACAGTCTGGAAAATGTGGAAGGTGATGGATTGAGCAGCTTTTTACGGGAGACAAGTGTGGAGGATCCAGCTCTGTGCAACAAGTGCCATGTTCGCCAGAGCAAGGTTGCCGGAACAGAACACGATATGCGGGTGGTTGCGCCTGATGCCTTGAAACCGAAAGAAATCGGTTCGCCGCCGACTTCGATCTGTACCCCGTGTCATACTGTCCATAACGCCGGCAACCAGGCTGCTCTGTGGAACGCCGCCCTGTCATCCTATAAAAAGGATTTCATGGAACGTGCATGTTATGGCTGTCATAATCCGGAAGGTATCGGCAAGGCCAAACTGGTTAAAGTCGGTTCTCATCCCCGGCGGATTCATTTTGGATACAATAAACCCTATGTCAGTAATACCCGTCCCGGGCATGATCAGTCTGTCGAGCTTCCTCTCTATGATGAGAATGGCCAAAAGACGATGTCCGGTGAGATAACCTGTCCAACCTGTCATGATCCTCATATCTGGCAGCCTGGAAAACTGGAAATAGGTCCTGGTGTTAATCTTGAAGGCACAACTGTAAACAGTTTTCTCAGAAAAGATGTGAGAAGGGGGCTCTGCTATGAGTGTCACGGTATTAAAACGCTCTCTTTGTATCGCTATTATCACGTTGTGGAAGAGAGGAAAAAAATGATGGGGCCTTATACCCCCCAGTTCAGGCAGTTAGGGCCTCAGGGCAGTGATTATCGAACAAACTCCAGAGGCAGCACACCATGAGGAGTGAAAGAAAGTCGTCACGAGCAAATCTCTCAGGAACTATTCTGGCCTGCATAGTGATTCTTTTCTTCTCGCTCTGCCCAGGAAAGGAAGGCCTTGCAGCAGAGCAGACATCGGACGCCGCTGGCTCCCCTCATGTTCAGGAAAATAAGGAAAAATTCAGCATAGGGCCCCATAAGAATCTGGCCTGTGTCGAATGCCATACCTCTGCAGGCAGCAATAACCTTGTGGTGGATGCCGCTGTAGCGGTCAGTATAGAACAGTGCCGGAAATGTCATCCGCAAGTCATTACCCATCCTCTGGATATAGAAATTCTGCCTGAAGCATCAAGAGCTGTGGTCCACTCCCTGCCCTTTAGCAAAGAGGACTTGATAGGAAGGATTAGCTGTCTGACCTGTCATGTAATGCATGTCTCAGAAGAGGGTCAGAATCTTCTCAAGGGAAAGCAGACAAACTATCGAGCACAACGTACCTCACTCTGTCTGCACTGCCATCGCGATCGTTTTCAGAGAAAATCACCCCATGACGATCATGAGAAGGCCTGTGGGTATTGTCATATAGCCCGACCTGCCAAAAAAGCTCAGCAGCAGGGACCTCCCGATGTGCAGATGCAGGCGTCATGTGATTTGTGCCATAATGAACTGGCTGACGATCACTACCCGGGGAGCGATCCCTTCATTGATGTTGTTATTCGAGAAGAGGCTATACAAGCTGGCATACTTCCAGAAAATGGTCAACCTGCCTGCACAAGCTGCCATGATCATCATGGGAAGACAGATGGTAAAGGCCTTTTGAGTGTTGCCTATTTAACCCTCTGTAGTAAGTCCAGGTCCATTGATCCGCACTGGAGCGATCTGCACTGTTGGAGTTGCCATGAGGAAAAACCGACTAAAGACGATAGTGCTCTCCGCCATAAAGGAGACAGCAATGCCCTGTGCAATCGTTGCCACGCCTCGGAATATGCCCGGTCAGACATTCACCCGGTGGGACTCAAACCGTCACAGCATATTCGTATTCCTAAATATATGCCTTTAGAGGATGGTCTACTCACCTGTACAACCTGTCATGACTCACGGCTCCAGGCTGGTTGTGTTAAAAAAGTAAGGAGGGCTAAGACGAATGTTCTTTTTTTACGAGGGAAGTTGAAATCACGCACTTCCTTCTGCTTCCTCTGCCATATTGAAGAATCATACAAACTCCTGAACCCGCATGAGCAGGTAAATGAACAGGGAGAGATACAGGAAATAACCTGTCTTTTCTGTCACTCAAGCATACCCGATGTTCAGGTTCTCGGACCGGGAAAGGTGGGTTTTGTTGTTCAGAATCCAGATGCCTATTGTATCGGCTGTCATCATGGTTTTGTCCGCAAACATCCGGCCGGTATTGACCACCTGAGGGTGCCTTCTCCAAAAATTTTGGCGACTCTAAAAACATCCATCCAGCGAATCGGTGTTGAGCTGCCGCTCTATAAAGGCAAAGTGGTCTGCGCCACCTGTCATAATCCCCACCAGACAGGTGTTATCAAATTTTCCGCTGCTGCCACCGGGACAAAGCGTGACAACAAGCTTCGGTTGATGCCGGGAATCATGCAATGTGTTGGCTGCCACTGGGATAAACGGTGAGAAGTTTCCCTTGAGAAAGAGAGTGGGAGAGACTATCCAATAAAAAAGGCAGAACCGGCTTAGCCGGTTCTGCCTTTTTTATTGTCGCGGACAAAGGGTAACCCTTTCATCCCCCCACCAACCTCAATCATGCTCTAACCAAAAAAGGGGGACAACGTGCCTCCAGAGAAAAAAGCAACTCAACCCCTCAGAGAGTGTTGGAGCGGCTTCAGCCGCGAATAGACCAGGCAAGCCCCCCTTATCTCTGTCAAACCAGCACCGGATACCATTCGCGGCTAAAGCCGCTCCAACAAGACAAGTAGCTCACTCGAAGTGCAAGAGGTATCATTCACCAGTTTTAGGAAAGTCTCTCCGGACAAGGCTACCAACCAAGTCGTACAACCAACCTCAATTTACTCAACCCCAAAAAAATAAACAGTTCATCTTCCAAAGAAAAAAGCAACTCAACCCTCAGCTCAGTGTTGGAGCGGCTTCAGCCGCGAATAGACCAGGAGAGTCCCCCCTTATCTGTCAAACCAGCATCGGATCCCTTTAGCAATTGAATCCGGCTCCAACAAGACAAGTAGCTCACTCGAAGTGCAAGAGGTATCATTCACCAGTTTTAGGAAAGTCTCTCCGGACAAGGCTACCAACCAAGTCGTACAACCAACCTCAATTTACTCAACCCCCAAAAAACAAACAGTTCATCTTCCAGAGAAGAAAGCAACCCAACCCTCAGCTCAGTGTTGGAGCGGCTTCAGCCGCGAATAGACCAGGAGAGTCCCCCCTTATCTGTCAAACCAGCATCGGATCCCTTTAGCAATTGAAGCCGCGCCAAAATAGAGAGTTGAAAATATGATTATCTACCCAAGCGAACTTTTATTCGGATGAACTCCATACCTCGTCTTGAATCGGTTCCATGGAGGATACAAACTCAGTCCAGGCCCAGGGGGCGTTGGTGATTTCTGCTCCCAGTATCGTGTCTAGCCCTTGTTTTGCTTCCCACCGACTCTGCGCTTGGACTTTAAACCGATGGCCCCGGCATGACATGACAACTAAGAACTTTTTATCTTTAACATGCAGCTTTCTCGGCATGTCGGAAAGACAGACACCATATCGGGAAACATCACGTACTCGAGCAGTACAGAAGCCAATATCATCTGATATGTCAGCCTCCATTCCTTGTACATCCATTCTGAAGTATCTTCGTTTATTATCCATATTGCCCCCCACTAATAGATTCTTAGTAGTAGATGAAGTTGATAGTACACTAGCATCTGAGTAGATAATATTATCATGAAGTCATCGAATAGCAAATTAAGTATGAGTCCATTGCATGGGGTTAAACAATAAATACCACTATCCGGTTGGTTAGAAGAATTATTCTCCTGTTGCTTTTTTATGAGCTCCTTTAAAAAAAATATTTTAATTATAACGTAATCTGGTATAGCCTCACTCCGTTATGCATGTGAATCCAACGAATAAGGAAACATTTTCCAGGGGCTTTACTATAGCTGCCAACTCATTCTTACTTTCTTATCAGGCGAGAACCGAAAATAAAGACAATTCCTGTGGCAAACAGGAGGATGGTTCCAGGCTCGGGCACTGGCGCACTTGTATTGTTTGGTGTTGACGATATATCACTTATCTTTTCGGGACCACGTAAACGGTGTTCTCTTCCACTCCAAGGCCCATTCGATATGAGAAGCCCACTTTCATATTTAGTGGTTGTAAACGTGTTAATAAGAGCGAAATCAATGGCGTGAATTTTTTTTGGACCAGGCCTGCCATTGATAGCGTGAGTCATTTCGAAATACGAAAAACTCTTTTCAATAATGGATGCAATAGCAAATTCCTTTGGAAAGCTATCGTGCCAATTTTTTGTTGAATGGCTTGTCTCAAAAGTAGAAATTAGTGTGGCTTGTGCAGTAGCAGTGACCAATCCGAGAGCAAGAACTACTGATAACAGGATTGCTTTTTTCATGGTTACCTCCCCTCATTACTTAGGTTTTGCTTTTAAATTTCCATGAGCCTGGCCTGATTCTGTTACTCCCTTCGTGAGTACATTTCTCCACCCTCAATCGACGGATTTTGTTTGTTCCTTTCCATGAACGATATCTATTACTATATTCTCTTTTAAAGGCAAAAGATATCCGTATAAATACCTATTTTGCAATAAAAGACCGAAAAGCCGGAATGAATGCTGCGGAAATAGAAATTTATAAGAGAAAATGTACAAACATTATAGAGTGTTACGACTTGCTATTGAATAAGAAGGAAAAACAAAGAAAAGAGTTACAAAAACGTAACAAGGTCTGTGCAGTACAGGGTTTAATCAACTACGGTTCTCTGTTGTGTTTAAGAGGAGGGAGAATATATCTAAAGGACTTAGTGAGTTGGAGAGAGGTGAAGAAATGTTTTTGGAGAGGGAAAAGGAAGAGAAGTACTTCACTAAAAAAATAACTTCCTTCGCTTTTTTTTTGTTAATCCATTTCCAATGGAGTGGGTGCCACTATTCTGGGGTATAGCGAGCATACATCGTTAGAAGTCTCTATCTGCTCTTCGGGTTGTATCTCTTTTTTTTGGGACAACACATCCTTAGCGGGAGCCCTTTCTAAACAGAACTGTTTTTACGGTATGAAAAATCACCAGCAGATCCATGGCAATGGAAATGTTTTTCATATAATAGAGGTCATATTCAAGTTTGCGCAGGGCATCTTCCTCGGATGCACCATAAGGATAACATACTTGAGCCCAACCGGTAATGCCGGGTCTGATGTAATGCCTGATAGCATAATAGGGTATGCTTTCGGTAAGTTGGTTGACAAATACCGGTCGTTCCGGTCGGGGTCCGACAAAACTCATTTCACCTTTTAATACATTCCACATCTGAGGTAATTCATCGATACGAACTTTGCGGATAAAGCGGCCAAAATGGGTAACCCGGGTATCGTTTTTCATGGCCCAGACAGCCCCATCTTTTTCTGCATCCTGTCTCATAGAGCGGAATTTGATGACGTTAAAGACAGTGCCTTTTTCACCAACACGTTCTTGGAGGTATAAAATAGGGCCAGGAGATTCAAGTTTGATGATGATGGCTGAGAATATCATCAATGGCAGTGAGAGGATAAGGCCAGAGATAGAAAGGGAGACGTCAAGGATTCTTTTAAACAAGTATGACCATCTGTTGAGCGTGAATCCATCGGAAAAGAAAATTTCACTGGGGTCCACTTTTTTAACCATCAATTTTCCGGTTATCCCCTCGTAAAAACTGACCCCCTGTTTCACACTGATTCCACTCAACTTACATTTAAGAAGCTCTCTGGTGGGAGTCTTTTTACGTCTGTCATCAAGGGCCAGAACAATCTTTTCTATGTCATGTTCCCGACAGTAGCTTACCATTTCCGGGAGTTCGCTTAAGATTTCGACCTGGTGGGGGTTGAATGTAACTTCTGTGTCCCCAATGAAGTTGATGATCTTATAGGCAGAATCATGCTTGCCTTCAACTTCTTTGGCAATATCCGCAGCCAGTTCACCTGTACCTAACACTAAAATGTTTTGGACAAACATACGTCGTGTGAGCATTAAATGGTAGGCCCAGCGCCACAGTAAGACTACTCCGCAAATGGCAAAATAACCTGGCCAGAATATACGTATGGAGGTGGTAACCACCGGCAGAAAGTAATAGATAGCACCAAGAACGATACAGCCCAGTCCAAAGGCATTGGTTATTTTAGTTCCCGTCTCGGTGATGGTGAGGTCACGGCTGAGGTCGTACAAATCGTAAAAATAGAGACAGAGCTGAAAAACAACGGTGATGAGTGCTGCCTGGATGAGGTAGGTAGTGAGGTAGTAGGAATATAAATAGTTACCAACCAGAATATAGTGGACCAGGCTGAAGGTGAGAAAAATCCATAAACCTTCACCGGCCCAAAAGATAAAATTCCTGAGAGGGTAATATTTTTTGAATAGATATGGCATAGTCCGTCAGAGAAATACAGATTTTAAAACCTTATTATAAATATATGTATAATTAAGCAGGGTTTGTAAAGGGCTATTTTGAAAAGTGGGGAGTTCAGAGTGCCTTGAATGAAGAAGTTTCACCTACTTCATGGGGATGGTTGTTTATAGTGTGCAACAGAGTGTCAGCGGGAAAAAGAGAATGTGTGTTAGGGATCCACAGGAGAAACGCCTGAACATCTTGAAATCACAACAGCCTCTGGTAACGGTAACTGAACAAACGATTATTATTTGCTAGGGATGATTATTTAGAAGAGCTGTTCATTGCTTTAATTATCTAATTCTGTATAATTAGAACATTAATTTGTATGATGACCTTCGGCACTAATGTTCCCTTCCCTGTCTTGGCGTACCTTCCCAAGATTATACTAACAACAGGTTTGTTATGATGAATTTTCAGAGGCATTTTGTTCCTAGATTACTGATGATTATGAGTTTGGTTGCATTCCTTGCCGGAGGTTTTGGCTGTTCAGGGGAAGATCCTGAGAAAATGTTTCAGCAGGGAATTGATGCCATGACCGGTGACAAACTCGACGAGGCTGTAATTTGGTTTAAAAAGGCATTACAAAAAAATCCAGAAATGGCTTTGGCCCACTACAAACTGGGAGAGGTGTATCGTAAAAAAGGTGAGGCCAAGTTGGCGTATGCCGAGTTAAGTCGTGCTGTTCAACAGGACCCAAAACTAAAGGATGCTCGAAAAGAGTTGGCTTTTCTTCTTGTTGAAAATCGGGCTGTGGATCAAGCAGTAACAGTCTGTGAGCAATTCCTCGAAGTGAATGGGGACGATAAGGACATTTACGTGATACTTGGTAATTCTCTCGCTTATCAAAAAGAAAATGAGAAGGCGGTAACGGTTTTAACAAAAGGCAGTAAACTCTATCCCGAACATATTGTGCTAAAAATAAATTTAGCCCGAATGCTGGTTATAAAAGGTGATGTTGAAGAGGGACGTGCCATGATGGAGGCACTGGCCCAGGAAAAACAAGCCGATGTCGGGGTGCAGCTTGCCCTTGCCCAACTGTATGAAAAACTGGAACGATATGATCTGGCAGTAATGGTTCTTGAGGCTGTCAAAGAAAAATTCCCAGAAAACGCTCTCCCTTATCTCTTCTTAGCCCAACTGTCTCTGAAAAAAAACCAGCCTGACCAGGCCAAAAAGATTCTCCTTGATGCTGAAGAAAAAGGAGTAAGAGATTCTCGACTCTATAGCATGTATGGAATGATCATTCACCGCCAGGGAGATTCTGATAATGCTTTGAAATATTATGAAAAGGCCGTTGGTGCAGCGACTGGTGAAATGCGCCAAAGCTATCAAATGATCCTTGCTGACTATCATATCTTTCTCAAAAATTATCAAGAAGCTCAAAAGATTCTCGAAGGTATCATTGCTGAGGATAGCAGCAAAAAAATGTTGAAATCAAAGATCGTCGAGCTCTTTATGGCTCAAGGAGAGTTCGATCAGGCGCGAGCTTCGGTTGATACCCTGTTAAAAGAAGATTCCAGTGATGCTCGTGGACACTTCTTAAAGGGATTGATGATGATGCAGGATAAAGAGGTCGCCGAGGCCAGGGAAGAATTTTCCAGGGCAAAGGATTTGGCGCCCAACGCAGCCGAAAATCAGTTCCTGTATGGGGTGACCTTCATGAATGAGTCTGAGCAGATCAGTATTGCAGAGATCAGTGAAGCCTTGAAGAAAAACCCGAATCTCTTGAAAGCCCGTTTTGCCTTGGCAGAGATCTATGCCAGAAAAGGAGAGTTTCAACAAAGCCTTGCTGAGCTTGACAAGATTCTTGCCAAACAAGGGGAAAGTAATCAGCTTGATCAGATTGTCGGGAAGCAAACCGATAACATCACGGCTAGAATTTTACGAATTGCTGTGCTCCTGAAAATGGAAAAACCTGATGTTGCTTTGGAGGATGCTAAACTCCTGGTTGAGGAACAGCCCGATGTTTCCGGGCATAAGTTTCGTTTGGCTGAAATCTATTATTATACAGGAGAATATGATAAAGCCTTACTCCTCTATGAAAAACTGCAGGAGGAAAAGCCAGACAGTATTACGATGTTGAATAGAATAGTTGGCGTATTCATGTTGAAAAAGGAATATGAAAAAGCCATGATGGCTGCTGATTCTTTCTTGGTAAAATATCCAATGAATAGTTCGGCAGTCATGATTAAAGCAAAAATATATCTTTCCCAAGGGTACGTGGACCTTGCTGAGAATGCTCTTAAACCTGAAGCGGATAAGGGGGAAGATGCAGCACTCATTGTCATGCTGGCAGAACTCTATAAAAATAAAAAGGAAGTGAATCAGGCAGTTCAATATTTTCAGAAGGCCTTGGAGTTGGTTCCGGATAATATTGAAATAATGATTAAGCTTGCTGGCATCTATATGGAAAGTGGAAGAAAGATAGAGGCAATTGCAAGCTACGAAAAGGTGTTGGAGCTAAAGGATGATTTGCTTCCGGCCATGAACAATCTCGCTTTTCTCTATGCAGAAGAGGGGAGAGATCTTGATCGAGCCCTTAATCTTGCCAATACGGTCTATAGGAAACTCCCGAAAAATGCTGATGTTGCTGATACTCTGGGCTGGATTTATGTTATGAAAAATGTCTACACCCAGGCAGAGCCTTACCTGGTGCAGGCAATGGCTGCAAAGCCGGAAAACCCCTCTATCATCTATCATATGGCCATGCTCCGTTATGGCCAGAAACAACAACAGAAAGCTGAAACCCTGCTGACCTTGGCCATAGAAAAGGGACTTTCCGGTAATGAACTCACTGCTGCAAGAGAAACTCTTGCCGTCCTGACTGTATCCAAAGAGAAACTTCTTATGGCAAAATCTCAAAAACAGCAGGGGAATGTGGAGCAGGCTATAGCACTGTTTGAAGAAGTGTTGAAAAATGAAGGATTCAATACTGAAGCAGCTACAGAACTGGCAGTACTCTATGTTGAACAGAATAAAGACATCACCCGTGCTTTCGAACTTGCCCAAAAGGCTTATGCAGAGCAACCATTTAACCCCCAAACTGCAGATGCCCTGGGCTGGGTCTATTACCATCAGGGATCATTTCTCCTGGCGCAACAGTACCTGGAAAAAGCCCTGAAAAACGACGAACAATACGCACCAGCCCGAATCCATCTCGCAGCAATGCATTTGAAGAAAGAAGAGTTGGAGAAGCAGGAAAAGAATGGGAAATAGCGGTTTGCGGTATGCGGTGTGCGGTTTGAGGTTTTAGGAAAAGATAAGGGGAAAAGAACGGGAAAAGAGCGGGAAAAGAACGGGAAAAGAGCGGGAAAAGAGCGGTAAAAGAGCGGTTTGCGGTATGAGGTTTGCGGTTTTAGGAAAAGATAAGGGGAAAAGAACGGGAAAAGAGCGGGAAAAGAACGGTTTGCGGTATGCGGTATGCGGTATGCGGTTTGAGGTTTTAGGAAAAGATAAGGGGAAAAGAACGGTTTGCGGTATGCGGTATGAGGAAGGGATAGGGGGGCAAGGGCGGTTTTGGGTTTGGGGGAAGATAACCTATAAGGGAGGTGGGGTAGGGGGTGGGGAATTTTCGGGGATTGAAGGTTTGGCAGCGGAGTAAGGATCTTGCTGTGTATGTGTATACGATTACCGGAAAGGGTGATTTTTCGAGAGATCTTGGCCTGAGGGATCAGATACGCAGAGCGACTGTGTCAATCGCGAGCAATATTGCTGAGGGGGATGAACTCAACACTAACAAACAAGCTATTCATTTCTTTTTCATAGCAAAAGGATCAACAGCAGAAGTTTTAACCCAAACAATAATCTCCCACGAAATCGGCTACATCGACCCAAAAACAGCAGCCCACATCCAAGAAGAATGCGACGCCATCTCCCGCATGCTCACCAAATTAATCCAATCAAGAATGGTGAAAAGAGCGGTTTGAGGTTTGCGGTTTGCGGTATGCGGAAAGACAAAGGGAAAAGAACGGGAAAAGAACGGGAAAAGAACGGTATGCGGTATGAGGTATGCGGTTTGCGGAAGGGATAAGGGGAAAAGAAGGGTATGCGGTATGAGGTGTGCGGTTTTCGGAAGGGATAAGGGGAAAAGAAGGGTATGCGGTATGAGGTATGCGGTTTGCGGAAGGGATAAGGGGGAAAGAACGGTATGCGGTATGAGGTGTGCGGTTTTCGGAAGGGATAAGGGGGAAAGAAGGGTATGCGGTATGAGGTGTGCGGTTTTCGGAAGGGATAAGGGGGAAAGAACGGTATGCGGTATGAGGTGTGCGGTTTTCGGAAGGGATAAGGGCAAAAACAAAAAGACGGGTTAGGCAAAACACCCCGCCTTCCCCGCCTTTGTCCTTCCCGCAAACCTAAAACCGCAAAGCGCCTACCGTTTCCTTTCCCTTTGTCCTTCCCGCAAACCTAAAACCGCAAACCGCAAACCGCTCCTTTCCGTTCCTTTCCTTTCCCTTTGTCCTTTCCGCAAACCTAAAACCGCAAACCGCACACCGTTTCCTTTCCCTTCGTCTTTCCCGCAAACCTAAAACCGCAAACCGCAAACCGCTCTTTCCTGTCTTTCCTATCTTTTCCGCAAACCTAAAACCGCAAACCGCATACCGTGCTCTTTCAAGGTATATAAATCATATCACCCGCCTGCAGTTGAAAGTCCACATCGGGGGCTTTCCCTTTCAGTGCGTTATCATAGTTGTACGGGAGGCTTTCTTGCTTTCCATCAACTCTGCGAATGATCATGATGTCATTTGTGTCTGCAAAATCATTCATTCCACCTGCCTGAGCAATGGCCTGAAAAGGAGTCATGGGTGCATTGAAAGGCTGTAAGCCTTGGCTATTGCTTCCGGGTCCGGTCATCGTTATGGTCTGGGGAATAATTTGGCCTGTTTGGGTATTTATCATCCCAGCGTTTGGTTCCCTCCTGACGACATGGACAATGTCCCCTCCATTAATCTGCGGGAAAGCAGTTTCCTGGGCTGATGCAGTCGTCTCGAGTAGGGCCTGCATGTTAAATATCTCAATCTCGCCATTGGCCCGCATGATTTTTATCTTGGTTAGATCGGCCTCTGCAGTTTCTCCCTGGGCAGTAATCAAAAGATCCAGAAAATTCAAGCCCTTTGGGGCAGGGTATATTCCTGGGCTATTGACTGCACCAAAAATACGTATCTTCGGAGTGTCAAGTGCTGGCTGAGAATCATTTGTTACCTGTTCAGTTTCTCTAATAGGAGCCAGAGGGACAAAGACTGTGTCATTCTCATGAAGTACCGGCAGCATTCTATTATCTCCCTTGGAGAGATAGTATTGAATATCTGCCAAGAGATTTATTGATTCGCTCTTTACCTTTCTGGAGATGGTCACTTCTTCAAGATTAGCACCTTCAAGGGTGCCACCGGCTTGGCCGAGAATGGCTTGGATGTTTGCTGATTCCGGTATGTTGTACCAGCCAGGATTTGCCACGTGGCCCAGAATCTGGATGTAATGCCTTTTTTCTATGAGGTTGACAGATGCTTTGTCACTTTTGGAAAGATATTTGGGTAAATTGTTGGTGAGTAACTCGCTGATTTTTTCGGTCGTATAGCCGGAGATTTTAATATTACCCTGGCTGGGCAGAAAAATAAAACCGTGACGGTCCACCTCTACCTTTTCCTTAAAATAATTCCTTTCAGTGGGGCTGAATTCACCAGTCACCTCTTTGGGAATAATTACATACAATAGATCACCGTTGTCGACAATTGCACTGTCTGTTTCAGTAGTAAGTGTAAGGCGGTCAAATGATTGCAGGGGCAGGGCATTCGCAAAAGGCAACTCTTTGCTTTTCCCTGCGATTATCCTGGATATTCTTGCATCCACTATACTTGCCCCGGGCCGGAGGCCGGAGGCAATATCTATTAATTCTTCAATGGACGCGCTTGGTTGCACTTTGTACCAACCGGGGTAACGAACACCATCTCCCATGAGTATGAACCGATTCTGTTCAAGTAGAGATAGGTTAATTTTTGGATCAATTGAAATTATTGAACGGAGTGCTTGCTGTATTTGATTTTTTAAATCGACAACAGATTCCCCAGCAGCATGGATATCGCCTATCTCTGCAATGGTAATGTTCCCGACTGGGCTGATTACGTAGTTTCCTGCAAGGTTGTTTAAAAGAGGATGTTTTTTGAGTTGGAGTTGTATTGTATCTCCAGGGGCAAGAATAGTGTTGTCAGGGAAATTTGTTTTCGCCTGAGCTGAGGTCTGGAACTGTACCAGGAAAAAGAGGGAGAGGATGAGAAAAAGAGAAAAGTAAACAGTTCGTTGGGGGAGGGTGCAATACTGTGTTTTTGTCATGGGATTCAACTATTGGCTGTTAAGGATAGGTGTATAATGAATTAACTTGTCATTTGTGAAGTTGCTATTGCTATATTATATGAGCGCTGACAAAGAGTCAATAATCTCAAAAAAAAACCCCACTGTAACAAATGTTACAGTGGGGTTAAATACGGCCGATGCTGTTTTGCTTTGAGCCGGTTAAGCTTTTTTGTTCTTTTTGCGTTTACTAAAGCCGGCAAGGCCGATTAGACCAGTACCAAAGAGCAACATGGTGGCTGGTTCTGGAACGGGAGCAGTTGAGCCACCACTTGTAGCGGAGAACAAGGGGCTATTATAGTCTCCACTAATAAAATTGCCATCAAGGGTGTAGCTTTGTGCCCAGGCCTGGCCTTCATCCCAGTCCCAATAACTTGTTCCGCTCCCACCGTCGACGTTAGAATATCTATCTGCGCCTAAGAGAATATAGTCAAGAGTTAATTGAATTGGATCATTCGCACTTGTTATAGCAGTTCCAGCGCCGTCATTGTAACTTATTGAAAATTCTACAGTTGTATTTATGTCGTTGTAGTTGATTCCCATAACCGTGAATGTAACCCAATCAACTGGATTGATCATGGTAAAATCTGAGGCATCTAGCGATGAAAGGTCAAATATATCACTTTCAAACTCTAAGGAGACTTGATTGACCTGAACAGTAGGGTCATCAATGTAGAATGAATATAGAGCAGTACCGGAAAATGTGCTCACATCCCAGCTATCTCCATAATTTGAATCTACAGTACTAGTGGAACTAAATGGAATCGCTATTGCCATCGCCCCCCCAGCCGTCAGTATAACACCTGCAACTGCAAGGAACGCACTTCTTAAAATCGTTTTTTTCATAATCCTCTCCCTTTTTTTTGTTTAACACTCATTGCTAGAAAAATTTTCAATGTCAGCAATACAAATTTATTAGCATATGGAATTGTAATTTTCCTGGTACAATTTCATTATTGAGGGATAATAATCTGTCTTCTAAAAAAAAGATATCCGTATAAATACCTATTTTTGTCATTAAATGGAAAAAAAAGGTACAAAAAACTCCCGGAGGAATGGAGTAAATGGGTAGTACTGCTGTAATAATAGTGTGTTAGGGGAACCGGGAGGGGTTACAAAAAAAATAAAAAAAATGTAATTACGAAATTGTGTTTGGTGCTCTTTTGGCAGAGGTTTGTTTTAATCACAGGCGCTTTTTTTGGGTCTGGAGCAGGTTGGAATATTTGTTCCAGTTCGATTGTATATTTTCGTGGGTATAGGGTATACTGAGAAAGTCTGATAGTAGTTGTAGCTTATAGGTATAATTACTAGTTTTTTCAAACATTGGAAAAAAGGATTGCTCTTTACTAATACGTACAATAAGTTGCCATGTTGGATTTTGCGCTATGAATCAAGTCCAGGTATGGAATACCCATCGAAACAATTGGTTATACGCCTTGGTTGGTAGCTACAAATGATGCTCGTGTCAAATTGAAACAACCATAGGCGAAGCATTAAGCTATACACTCTATTCGTGTTTTATTTATGGACAGGCCCTCACTGGTTTGTCTTGGAAAAGGAATTCCCTATAATGAAAATTCTTGTAACCGGCGGAGCAGGCTATATTGGCAGCCATACCTGTCTTGAGTTGTTAGAGGCAGGACGAGACGTTGTTGTCATCGATAACTTTTCTAATTCAAGTCCGGAAGGTCTGCGCCGAGTAGAAGAGCTGACAGGTAAAAGGGTGGAGTTACATACCGTCGATCTGTTAGATCAGGCAGCTGTGCAAAAGGTTTTTACCTCCAGTCCTGATATAGAGTCTGTAATCCATTTTGCCGGTCTTAAGGCCGTTGGCGAGTCAGTGGAAAAGCCGCAACTCTATTATGAAAACAATGTCACTGGTACCTTGAATCTCTGTCGAGCCATGGCAGAGCACAATGTAAAAAATATCGTCTTCAGCTCCTCGGCAACAGTTTATGGCGACCCTGCCACTGTTCCAATTACCGAAGACTTTCCTCTGTCATGCACAAATCCTTATGGGCGCACCAAGTTGATGGTTGAAGAGATCCTTACTGATCTCCATATTGCCGACCCCGAATGGAATGTCGCACTGCTTCGTTATTTTAATCCGGTCGGTGCTCACAAGAGTGGCAGGATTGGAGAAGATCCTGCAGGTATCCCCAATAACCTGATGCCGTATATCTCCCAGGTGGCCGTTGGTGCTCTTCCCCAACTTTCAGTTTTTGGCAATGATTACCAAACACCAGATGGAACCGGTGTCCGAGATTATATCCATGTGGTGGACCTGGCCCTTGGACACCTGAATGCCCTTGAAAAATTAGCATCAAACCCTGGTGTGGTTATTTATAATCTGGGTACAGGGAATGGGTATAGCGTGCTCGATATGGTCAAGGCCTTTGAAAAAGCCTCGGGCAGAAAAGTGGCCTACCAGATAGTTGCCCGCAGGCCCGGAGATATTGCCCAATGTTTTGCAGACCCAAGCCTTGCAGCAAAAGACCTAGGCTGGAAAGCCACTCGCGGTCTACAACAAATGTGCGAAGATACCTGGCGCTGGCAGTCTCAAAACCCCAAAGGATTTTCCTGACCTAAAAATCTCCTCAATAAAATATCTTTTAAGTTATCAGTCAGAAAAAAGAAAATTTCCATCAAGATAAAAAGACCCCCCATGACAACCTCAAACCACTTCCCACCGCACCCCCCATACCGCCTTTTCCCTTTCACCGCAAACCTCAAACCGCCAACCGCAAACCGCAAACCTCAAACCGCCTTTTCCCTTTTACCGCAAACCGCAAACCGCAAACCTAAAACCGCCTTTTCCCTTTCACCGCAAACCGCAAACCGCAAACCTCAAACCGCGTCCTTCCCATGTGCGGCATAGCAGGTTATTACCAATTCAATAATCGACAGTCCAATGACCGTCGAACCCTTGAGCGGATGATCTACCCTGTCATGCACAGGGGGCCTGACGGGTTTGGTTTTTTCATAGGACAGACTGTCGGATTAGCCCACGCCAGGCTCTCCATTGTCGATCTGGAAGGTGGCTGGCAGCCCATTGCCAATGAAGATCGGACGATATGGATTATTTTTAACGGTGAAATTTTCAATTACCCTGAGTTGCGTGAAGGGCTCCTGGCAAGAGGCCATACCTTTAGCACCCATTCAGACACCGAGGTCATTCTCCATCTGTATGAAGAAAAAGGGAAGGATTGCCTGGCAGACCTCAATGGCCAATTTGCCATAGCCATCTATGACTCAAATAAACAGTCTCTTTTTCTGGCCCGGGATCGTATGGGGATTCGGCCTCTTTTTTATACCCTTCATAATGGCTCTTTTTACTTTGCCTCCGAAATAAAATCACTCTTCAACGCTGATCCGGCTCTGCCCAGGGAAATCGATCCGCGTGTTTTGAGTGAGATCTTCACCTTTTGGAGTCCGGCCGGAACAGAGACCGTTTTTACAGGTGTCAAGCAACTGCTTCCTGGGCATTGCCTGGAAGTTACTTCTACAGGTGTTCATGAGCCTCTGTGCTATTGGTCCATTCCATTTTGTCCCGACGAACCAGGCAGACGATCTGAACAGGAGTATGCAGCAGAGTTACGGGAATTACTTATCGACTCTGTACGGCTTCGCCTGCGTGCGGATGTGCCGGTGGGAGCCTATCTGAGCGGAGGACTCGACTCTTCAGCCATAACCTCTCTGGTAAAACATTATACGAAAAACCCCCTGAAGACGTTTTCTGTGACCTTTGCCGATAAGGTGTATGACGAGGCAAAGGAACAAAATGAGATGGTGGATTATCTCGGAACTGATCATCATCAGGTCGCCTGCTCGTACCAGGATATTGCGGCAGTCTTTCCTCAAGTAATCTGGCATACTGAAACGCCTATCCTGCGGACTGCCCCGGCACCACTCTTTCTGTTGTCAAAATTGGTGCGCCGGAACCAGTACAAAGTGGTGCTCACGGGTGAAGGTGCTGATGAGGTACTGGGTGGGTATGATATTTTCAAAGAGGCTAAGGTCAGGGCCTTTATTCATGCTCAACCTGATTCCGATCTTCGACCGCAGCTCCTGAAACGTCTCTATCCCTATCTGGCCATGTCTCCAACAAAGTCTGCCGAATATGCGCGAAGATTTTTTGCTACAGATGCGGATGTCAGTGATCTTTTTTATGGCCACAGACCTCGTTGGAAGACAGCCGCAGGCACTCATGTTTTTCTGACGGATCATGTCTTGGCACAGGACAGAGACCCGGTTCAGGGACTGGGCTATCTCCAGAACGATCTGCAGGGGTTGGACTTTTTTAACAGGGCTCAGTATCTGGAGTGCAAAGTACTGATGGCCAATTATCTCCTCTCTTCACAGGGCGATCGTATGGCCATGGCCAACTCTGTGGAAGGACGGTTTCCATTTCTTGATCACCGAGTGGTGGAGTTTGCCGGCCGTATTCCGACCCACTATAAGATGAAGGCACTCAATGAAAAGAATGTTCTCAAACAGGCAGTGGCAGATATCCTCCCGACAGGAACTGTAAAACGAAAAAAACAGCCATATATGGCCCCGGATATTTTAAGCTTTTTTGGCGAAGCAGAACCTGACTACCTTGACTATTACCTTTCAGAGAGCCTGTTAACAGAAGCAGGGATGTTCAAACCCAAGGCTGTGGACAAATTACTTGGAAAATGTCGGCAAAAAAGCAAGCAAGGTTTTAAAGAAAATATGGCATTTGTTGGAATTTTGTCGAGCCAGATAGTATATGATAAAATGATAAAGAATTTTAAAATAGATACACCAGAGTCTTTGGACAATGTGAAGGTGGTATCGTGAGCAGAATATTTCACTCCATGTGAGCGTAGAAAAAGGGTATTTTTATGGCAGATAACACAACTAAAATACGGACATTTATCTTTGATAATTTTCTTTTTGATGCGGAAGAGGATGCCCTGGAGAATGATACTTCCTTTTTGGAACAGGGGATTATTGATTCAACAGGTGTGCTGGAGTTAGTGGACTGGCTGGAAGAAGAATTTGCGATCTCTGTGGCTGATGAAGAGTTGGTCCCGGAAAATCTTGACAGTGTGAACTTGTTGTCCGCCTACATTACCAGAAAAACAAGCTGATGCAGCAATACGACGTGATTCATTCCTTTCTCCACCAGTCCGCCCTTTCCCATCCGGAGAAGATCGCCCTGATCCAGAAAGAAGAAAAGGTGAGCTATGAGGAGCTTGCCGAACGAGCAGAGCAAATCAGTCAGTGGTTGTTGCATCATGACCTCCAACCGGGTGAGCGGGTTGCCATACTGACTGATGATGCCTGTGAGTATGTGGCAGCCTATTTTGGGATATTGGCCGCCGGTGGGATTGCCATCGGTCTTAATACCCAGACTTCCAACCATGCGTTGAGTTCCGTTCTTGCTGACAGTGGCAGTTGCATCGTCCTCTCCCAGCAAAAATTTCAGAAATATGCTTCGGTAATCATGGCCCAGGCCTCGGTTCGTCATTTCGAGACAACCATACGATCATTGTGGGAGCATGGGATCAGGTCCGAGCCTAAGCCGCTTCCGAGGATACACTCGGAAGATATTGCTCAGATAATCTATACTTCGGGTACAACCGGTGCTCCCAAAGGGGTCATGCTCAGTCATCGTAATCTGGCAGCGAATACGCAGTCTACTGTTGGCTACTTAGGGCTTACAGAGCGTGATACCATCATGGCTGTGCTCCCATTTTTTTATTCGTATGGCAATTCTGTACTGCTGACCCATATTGCCGCGGGTGGAACCCTGGTGGTGAATCAGAGTTTTCTTTATCCCAATGTCATTCTAGAGCAGATGGCGGCGGAAGCGGTAACAGGTTTTTCCGGGGTGCCGTCAAGCTTTGCCATATTATTGAATCGTTCTTCTGTCAGAGAGTACAGTTTTCCTAAGCTGCGTTACCTGACCCAGGCTGGTGCACCGATGTCTCCGGCACTTGCTGCCAATCTCTCTGCAGTCTTTCCAGAAGTGAAAATTTTCATCATGTACGGCCAGACTGAAGCAGGCCCGCGCCTCAGTTTTTTGGAGCCGGAGAGAGTCGTTGATAAGGCAGGGTCTATTGGTAAGGCCATACCCGGGGTAACCCTGACGGTCTGTCGTCCGGACGGATCTGAGGTAGAAGTCGGCGAACTGGGGGAGATTGTGGCCACGGGTGATAATATTATGGCAGGGTATTGGCAGCAGCCCGAGGAAACTGCAACGGTTTTGAAAAAAGGGAAGTTATGGACAGGAGATCTCGCCCGAGTTGATCAGGATGGATTTCTTTTCATTGAGAGTCGGAAAAGTGATATGATCAAATCCGGTTCTCATCGAATTGGTCCTAAAGAGATTGAAGACGCGATCATGGAATTTTCATCAATCCACGAAGTGGCTGTGGTTGGCCATAAAGATGATATCCTGGGGGAGAAGATTGTTGCTTTCTTAGTAGTAAAAGAGGGTTGTGATGCTTCTGAAAAAGAACTGCTTCGTCACTGTCGCCGGAACCTGCCCTCCTTCAAGGTTCCACATACCATTATTTTTGAAAACGAGTTACCCAAGACCGCTACGGGTAAGATACAAAAAACGGAGCTGAAAAAATGAGTGATCGTTTTCTCTGTCAACAATGCATCCTGCCATCCACATTCCCGGGAATTTCCTTTAATGAGAAGGGCGTGTGTAATCACTGTCAACGGTATAAGGGCGAGGATGCCACTGTGGCTTTGCAGGAGAAATATGAACAAAAATTTTTAAAACTCCTCGAAGAGCGGAAAACAAAGAGCAGCTACGATGTAATTGTAGCCTACAGTGGTGGAAAAGATAGTACTTACACCCTGGATGTCTTTGTCAATCGGTATCAGTTACGGGTGCTGGCGTTAACATTTGACAATACCTTCATCTCTCCCAAGGCCTTGGTGAACATAGGTAAGGTATGCGGAAGCCTTGGTGTCGATTCACTTATTATTAAACCTGCTCCGCAGGTGCTGAGGAAAATTTTCCGAACAGCAGCAACCCAAGAGCTTTACTCGGCCAAGACGTTGGAGCGGGCAAGTACTATCTGCACTTCCTGTATTGGCATGGTAAAAGGTATTGTCTTACGGACAGCCCTGGAAAAACATATTCCTTTTGTGGGCTTTGGTTGGTCACCCGGGCAGGCTCCTGTGCAATCTTCGGTAATGCGGACCAACCCGGCTCTGATGCAAGGTACTCAAAAGGCGATTCTCAAGCCGTTACTGGAAATTGCAGGGGATGCAGTACTTCCGTATTTTGTCACTGAAGAGCAGTTTACCCAAAAAGAATTGTTTCCATGGAACATCCATCCGCTGGCCTTCCTTCACTATGATGAGCAGGACATAACGGAGCGAATCAGTCAGTTTGGTTGGGAAAGACCTAATGATACAGACCCGAACTCCTCTAACTGCACCCTCAATGCCTTTGCCAATCAGGTACACCGGAAACGGTATGATTTCCATCCCTACGTCTGGGAGATTGCCAATATGGTGCGCACAGGAGTTTTGAGTAGAGAAGAGGGAATAGAGAAAATAGAACCACCGGAGGACATAAAAATGGTGGCCTATTCCCAAAAAGAGCTAGGTGTGGATTAATTGCAGTCAGCATCTTCTAACAGCAAGACAATTCTTCTCACCTTTGATGTCGAAGATTGGTTTCAGGTGGAGAATTTTAAGGAACATATTCCCTATTCCACTTGGTCTGACCGAGAGTTACGGGTGGAGAAAAATACAATCGAGCTGTTAAACCTCCTTGCCGAGGCCCCAACACCGGTGCAGGCCACTTTCTTTATTCTGGGCTGGGTTGCAGAACGTTGCCCTGATCTGGTGCGTGAAATCCATCAGAGAGGCCATGAGGTTGCATCCCATGGCTTCGAGCACCATTTGTGCTACAATCAGACCCCGGATGAGTTACGCCGAGATTTGCTGAAGAGCAAAGAGCTTCTGGAGGGTATTATCGGACAAGAGGTCACAGGATATCGGGCCCCAAGTTTTTCCATTACTGACGAGGCCCTTACTCTTGTTCGCGAAGCTGGCTATCTCTATGATTCCAGTTATAATTCGTATGGGGGGCATGAGCGTTACGGTTCGTTAACGTTGCCGAAGACGGAAAAGCAGGATCTTCCTCTTTACACCCTGACCCCTTCATTTTATGAAATTCCGGTGAGTAATTTGCGGCTTGGCAACAAGGTCATCCCTTGGGGTGGAGGAGGGTACTTTAGACTGTTGCCAGCTCTCCTGCACCGGATCGGGGTGGAATATATCCTCAAAAAAAATGACTGTTACACCTTTTATATGCATCCATGGGAAATTGATCCGGATCAGCCAAGGGTAAAGGAGGCCAAAACCTTCTTTCGTTTCCGCCATTATGTAAACCTGAGCAGAACCAAAAATAAACTGAAAAAATTTATATCCACCAATACTGAACATTCTTTTCTGACTTGTAGAGACTTTATTGAGAAAGTGAAAAGGTCCTAAGTATTTAGCAGTCACCAAATGTGCTTGACCGCAAACCTAAAACCTAAAACCGCACACCTAAAAAAATGTATATAACAATGATTGGTGCAGGCTATGTCGGCTTGGTGACAGGAGCATGTCTGGCCGATTTCGGTCATCGTGTGGCACGTATCTGTATATGTTAAAAAAAACGTAACAGAATGAAGATGTTATTTTTTATCTGACATGGCGGATTGTGTTCCTATCCTGCACAGAGTGTGTTTATTGCTGTTGATACCTCATTTTTCTGTCGTGGCGATGACCATGCCGTTTTATCTCACTAAAGCAAGTGGGCGATGCCAGATTAAGGTGTCATGGTTTCGGTAGAAAATCACAAGTTTTTTGTGGCTGTGTGGCAGACTTAGATTGTAGACAAGGTGTATTATCTTTCTAAATGAAAAATGATTATAGGATTTGTAATAAAAACAATATGTTAATAACAGGTGATTGGGCTGTTCCAGCCTTTATTGGTGAATAGAATTCGGAGAATGCTGTATGTTGAAAATAATGTCTATTGCTGGTGCCAGGCCCAATTTTATGAAATTGGCTTCAATTGTCAGGGCTGTTGAACAACACAATAATACTTCCTCGGGACCAGTTATTAACCATATCATTGTTCATACCGGCCAGCATTATGATCAAAAGATGTCTGATTCGTTTTTTGTTGATCTCGGTATTCCTCAGCCCGATATTAATCTGGAGGTTGGTTCGGGCAGTCATGCCAGCCAGACAGCGGAGATCATGAAACGGTTTGAACCGGTTTTGTTGGAGCAGTGTCCTGATATCCTTTTGGTTGTTGGAGATGTGAATTCCACCATTGCTTGTACCTTGGTTGCTGCAAAAATTGAGTATCCTGTTGGTCATAAACGTAGGCGGCCTATCATTGTCCATGTGGAAGCGGGCTTACGTTCCTTTGATCGTGATATGCCGGAGGAGGTTAATCGTATATTGACGGATGCTATCAGCGACCTGCTTTTCACCACCGAGGAGCTGTGTCTTTCCTACCTGCAACGGGAAGGGGTGGCTGAAGACAAGGTACATTTTGTTGGAAATGTGATGATTGATACCCTGATGCAGCATGTAGAGAAGGCTGATCTTTCAATAATTCGAGAGCAGCTGGGAGTGGATAGGTCCTATGCTCTTGTTACGTTGCATCGCCCTTCAAATGTTGATCGACTTGAGACATTGGAGCCTTTGGTGGATTGCCTTGAGAAGATCGCTAAGAGGCAGCTGGTTGTTTTCCCGATTCACCCTCGTACCAAAAACAGTCTTCAAACCTTTGGTCTTTATCAACGGTTGGAGGACAACCAGGATATAATAATAGCAGGCCCTCTTGGTTATCTTGATTTTTTAAATCTTATTAAAAATGCCTCAGTTGTTATTACAGATTCTGGAGGAATTCAGGAAGAGACAACGGTACTCAAGGTGCCTTGTGTAACATTGCGGGAAAATAGGAACGCCCGGTTACTGTAATGGTCGGCACCAACTATCTTATTGGCACGGACACGGCACGCATCCTGGAAACAGTTGAATTGGTTTTACAGGGCCAGGGCAAGAAGGGAGAAATACCGAAGTGTTGGGACGGTTTGGCTGGTGATCGAATAGTGAAAATATTGTCAAAGGTAATTGAAGGATAACAGTTGTGGAAATAGTCTCATTACAAAGTGCCCAAGATCAAGAGTGGAATGATTATGTACGTTCCCATGATCAAGGTACGCCGTTTCATTTGACAAATTGGCGAGATGCCATTACCAATGCCTTCGGTCATGAAAGTATTTATCTGGCAGCTAAAAAAGGGAAAAAAATTTCCGGTGTACTTCCTATTACTCATGTGAAAAGCATTTTGTTTGGGAATATTCTCTCCTCAGTGGGCTTTGCCGCGTACGGAGGTATATTGGCAGATGATATTGAGATATTTGATTTCCTGTTAAAAAAAGCGGAAGACACCGCAAAGGAATTGAATGCAGATTATTTAGATTTAAAATTTCTAAGCTCACCACCCTGTAACCTTCCTTCAACTGATCTCTATGTAACTTTTATAAAAGAAATAAGTGATGACCATGAAGAAAATTTAAAGGCCATACCCCGAAAGCAGCGAGCTATGGTGCGTAAAGGGATTAAGTCTGGACTTCAAGCAATCGTTTCAAATGATAGACTTGATGATTTTTATGAAATTTTTGCCAGTAATGTTCATAGGCTAGGAACGCCTGTTTATTCCCAAAAGTGGTTTCAAGCTCTTCTTGATGCGTATGGTGATGACGCGGAAGTTTTATTAATTGGATACAACGGAAAAATTATTTCCGGCGTATTAAGCTTCTATTATGGAGATACTGTTCTTCCGTATTATGCAGCTTCTCTTGTGGAATTTAGGAAATTTGCACCTAACGATTTTCAGTACTGGGAATTAATGAAGCGAGCTGTGAATCGAGGCTGTCGATATTTTGATTATGGCCGCAGTAAAAAAGGGACAGGTCAGTTTCAATTTAAAAAGAATTGGGGTTTTGAACCACAGCAATTGGACTATCGCTATATTTTAAATAAGGTGCAAAATGTACCAGAGATAAATCCACTTAATCCGAAATATCGAAAAAAAATAGCATTATGGAAGAAACTCCCTTTACCTATTACTAAAATTATTGGCCCTCTTATTGTAAAAAATATTCCATGAAATTTCTTTTTATTGCTCACCGAATTCCTTTTCCTCCCAACAAAGGAGATAAAATTCGTTCGTTTCATGAGTTGAAATTTTTGGCAGGATTGGGTGAAGTATATCTCGCTGCCTTGGTTGATGAACCAAAGGATTTTTCTTTTGAAAAAGAGTTGCGTACTTTTTGTAAAGAAGTGTTTTTGGTGCCAATTAATTCAAAAATAAAAAAAATTATCTCCACGATTGGCCTTCTATCAAAACAGCCAATGTCAGTAATATATTTTTATGAGCGATCCCTTCAGGAGCAAATTGACAATATTCTTGATGATGAACATTTCGATGCAATATTCTGTTTTTCTTCAACAACGGCAGAGTATATTTTCCGTTCACGGCACAGATTTTCCAAAAAAGAAAAGAGTAGCGTAAAATTAATAATGGATTTTTGTGATGTCGATTCCTGTAAATGGGCGGATTATGCTTCTTCGCAAAAATGGCCTTTGTCTTTTGTTTATCGTCAAGAAGGGCAGTTATTAAAGGACTATGAATATCGTGTAGCTAAGACATTTGACTACTCTATTTTAATTTCATCCAGAGAGCGCATATTATTTGAAAATGTGCATGGAAAAATGAATAATGTGGTTGAAATTGGAAATGGAGTAGACCTTGATTATTTTAATCCAAAATTTGATGGGTCTGAGCAAACCACAACCTGTCATTCTTTTGAAATTATTTTTACTGGTGCTATGGATTACTATGTCAATATAGAGGGAGTTTTGTGGTTTGTGGAGGATATTTGGCCTTTGATAAAGAAGAAATGTCCCCAGGCTTATTTTACAATTGTTGGCAGTAATCCGGTACCTGACATAGTAAAGCTAAATGGAAAAAATGATATAGGTGTAACGGGATTTGTAGATGATATTCGCCCGTACTATAGACGTGCTGTAATCTGTGTGGCGCCGTTACGTATTGCAAGAGGAGTTCAAAACAAAGTATTGGAAGCTATGGCAATGTCAAAGGCTGTTATTTGTACAGGAAATGCTTTTGAAGGCATAAATGCTGTTCTAGATCGCGATATTTTGGTTCGCGATGTTCCTGTGGAATTTGCACAAGCCGTAGTGGATCTCATCGAAAATCCTTCTAAACGTCTCAAGTTAGAAAAAAATAGTCGGAATTGTGTAGAAAAAAACTATCAATGGGATACCAATTTATCACTTCTTCATGAACTTGTTCTTTCAGAAAATCGGCTTGGTGTTTGATAATTTTTGCGAAGCAAAACAGGACGGTATAGATGTGCGGAATATGTGGAATATATAAGTTCAATGCCCCAATTGAGAACCCTGCCGTTATAATACAGATGACGGATACCCTTAAGCATCGTGGTCCAGACGGTGAAGGCTTTTATCTTAATACTTTGCAGGATTCCTTACCAGTAGAGCCGAGTATTGTTTACCAGACTAAAGGCAAGGGGAATGTTGTTTTAGGACATCGGCGTTTAAGCATTATTGATCTTGCGGGTGGACACCAGCCCTTAAGTAATGAAGATCGTACAGTTTGGGTTACATATAATGGCGAAATATATAATTTCAATCAGGTTAGAGATGAGCTAATTAAGAAGGGCCATCACTTTAAAACAAATTGTGATACGGAGATTATTGTCCATGGGTATGAAGAATGGGGGGAGGACTGTGTAAGGAAATTCAGGGGTATGTTCGCTTTTATAGTCTGGGATGCCAAAAATGAAACCATGTTTGCCGCCAGAGACCGTTTAGGAATAAAACCTTTTTATTATTATAGTGATAATGAGAGGTTTGTTTTCGGTTCAGAAATTAAAGCAATATTGGCTGTTGAAGGTGTCAAAAAAGACTTAAATCAACAAGCCATATTTGATTACCTTAATTTGCTTTATATTCCTGCGCCAAAATCAATTTTTCAAAACATAAAAAAATTGCTTCCAGGGCACACATTAACCATTAAAAAAGGGCAAATGTGTGAGTCCAAAAAATACTGGGATTTGTCTTTTGTTTCTGTGAATCAAAGTCTGTCAGAATCAGAATGGTGTGAACGTGTCATTGACAAACTTGAAGAGGCCGTCAAGATACGTCTTGTAAGCGATGTCTCTTTAGGGGCTTTCTTGAGCGGTGGGATAGATTCAAGCGCTGTTGTTGCTCTTATGTCAGGCTTGATGGGTAAACCTGTTAAGACTTCATCGATTGGGTTCAAGGAAGAAAAATTTAATGAGTTGCCATACGCACAAAAAATTGTATCTAAATACCAGACTGACCATCAGCAAGAGATTATTGAAGCAGATGCGGTCGATATTTTAGAAAAACTTGTCTGGTACTATGATGAACCTTTTGCGGACTCTTCAGCTATTCCAACCTATCTTGTGTCAAAAATAACGAAACAGAGGGTAACAGTAGCCCTGTCCGGGGATGGTGGAGATGAAAATTTTGCTGGATACCGGCGTTACTATTTTGATTTAATGGAAAACAAATTAAGGGATAAGTTTTCAGATTCCTTTCGTAAAACATTTGTTGGGAAATTGGCGGTGGTCTATCCCAAGGCAGACTGGTTGCCTCAGATATTTCGGGCCAAAACATTATTAAGCAATCTTGCCATGTCACCCATGGAAGGGTATTTTAATTCCATGTCTTGGTTCGGCCCATATAAGGACAAAATTATATCTTCAGATTTGCGAGATTCATTAGATGATTACTCTCCGGTAAATTTATTCAATCAATATGGTAAAGTATGTGACAGTAGTGATCCGCTTAGCAAGATTCAATATGTTGATATTAAAACATATCTTGTCGATGATATTCTCGTTAAGGTAGACAGGGCTTCTATGGCCAATTCTCTGGAAGTCCGAGTCCCTCTTTTGGACCATGAGTTTATGGAGTTGGTGGCCACAATGCCATCTTCCTTGAAACTTCATGGAAAAGAAGGGAAGTATCTTTTGAAAAAGTCTTTGGAACCACTATTGCCAAAAGATATTTTATATCGACCCAAAATGGGTTTTTCCGTACCTTTGGCAAAATGGATGAGAGAAGATTTAAGAAGAATTTTTGAGGATAATGTAATGTCATCAAACAACACTATTGGCAGTTATCTTCATATGCCAACCGTAAAGGAAATGTGGCAGAAGCATCAGGCAGGCTTCAGTGATTATGCTTCTGAGTTGTGGGCAATATTATTTTTTGCTATGTGGGCTAAGAGATATGTATAGCTATTTCTTAGCCCACCATAACTTTTGAGAAAGTTCAGTTTGAGTGAGATTGGTAAAAGATAAAAAACAGAACAAAAAAAAAATTCATAACCCGAAGTCTTGATAATGTCACCACCCTTAAAAATAAAATTTCTCTTAGAAGATGATTTTTGTCACTTTAAAGAAGAATGGAATGCATTACTGGATCTGTCAAATTCAAGCTCCTTTTTTTTAAAGTGGGAATGGCTTTTTTCTTTTTGGTCAACGTTGCCGAAAAGAAACTGTGAACTTTCGATTTTCCTTTTATATGAAAATTCAAATCTTGTTGGAATTGGTCCTTTTTATTTACAGAAAGAAAAGTTCTATGGTTTTGCTGTAAAAAAGCTTACTTTTCTTGGAAATACTATTGCATCTGACTATCTTGATATATTTTCTAAGCCAGGATACGAAGAAAAGTGTTGTGAGGCGGTTATAAATTCTATTGCCTCGCAGCAATGCCTTGTCGAATTCACCAGTCTCAGCGAAGAGGCAAATGTTTTTACATATTTTAAAAAACAACATAATTCTAATCATAAATTCAAATTTATTTTTTGTGAAAAAACATTATGTCCTCGAATATTGTTGCCTGAAAGCGTTACTGAGTTTAATGAAAGTCTGAGCAAAAGCACTAAATATTTACTTAAGAGAAAACAAAAAAAAATATTCAATCAATTTCCATCTATTAAATTTAAGAATATTCCTTTTAAAGAAAAGAGCTATTTAGACGAATTGTTCAGTCTGCACAAAAAAAGATGGGATTTAATATCAGGTAATAAGAGTACTTTTTATTCTGACTACAGAAAACAATTTAATAATAAATTTATTCAGTTATGTTCAAATCATGATGGTTTTTTTAGTATTATAGAAATTGAAGGAAAAGTTGTTTCACTGTTATATTTATTTCAATACAAAAAACAACTTTTCTTTTATCAAAACGGCTGGGAACCTGAATTTGCTCAAGTCAGTATTGGGCTAGTGCACATTAAGATGGCAGTGGAAGAAGCCATTGGGGAAAAATACTTGTCTTTTGACATGTTGAGAGGGGATGAACAATACAAATACAAATTTAGCAATGATGTGAGAAATATTTTTTCTTTGATGATGTTTAACAATAATCTGCAGGGTTATCTATTTTATTTGTTACACAATATGGTATTGTCAATTAAACAAAACACCAAAAAAAACATAGGTAGTATATGTACAAAACTACAAAAATTTCAAGAAGGCTAAACATAAAGATATTAGTGTCCGCTCTAGTTTGCATGAAATATCCCTTTTTATTTTTACCCAAAAAATCCAAAGCAGCTGAGAACTATGATTTTGATTTAAAAAACAAACTAGGAGTTTCCGTAGATGGAAACTCCTATGTCTACTTAGCCCAAGGAAAATCTCCTGAATTGAACATTCAATCAGTGATAAAACAGCTTGGAGGGATCAGGAAAATTATTGAGCCCGATGATATTGTTATCATAAAACCAAATGCCCAGTGGTGGAACCAAGGGATGACAAACACTGATAATATTAAAGGTTTTATTGATGAAATATTATCAATACATAACTTTACCGGTGAAATTGTTATTGCTGAAAATCATCAATATTCCGAGGATAAAAGCAGGGGATGGACGACTGATCACCCTAATGGCAAATATAATTACTATGAGCTAATTGATCATTATCATAAAATTGGTTTCAATCGGATTTCCCCTTATCACTGGCACAATGCTGGCAAAAATATTGAAATTCGTGAAGGCGATGCAGAAGGCAATAATGATTATGTTAGTCACCCTGATGAGGGAGACGGTTATGTTTGGCTGAAAGAAAAAATCTTTACCTCTGGCGAGAACAGAGAATGCATGATGAGTTATCCAATTTTTACTAGTGCTGTGACTGGTCGGAGGATTGATTTGATGCGTGGAGTATACGAAAACGGGCATTTTGATCGTTCAAAATTAAAATTCATAAATTTTTCAGCTTTGAACTTTCATAGTCACTATTGCGGCATTACTGCTTCTGTAAAAAATTTAATGGGCGTCGTTGATATGACATGCGGATATCAAGGGACAGCACCGGAAGGTTTCTTTAATTTTCACTTTATTGGAGAAGAATCTAAACTCTACTTATTGGGGCTGAGGGTTAATTATTATTTGAGGCGATTAAAACGGAACAACATGCAATTTATTGGAAATTATATAAAACAATTAGGGTATTTCAATTTCTATTACACTGGGGGAGCGTTAGGGTATTGGTTGAAACATATTTGTTGTCCTGATTTGAACATAATATCAGCTGAATGGGTTGGATGGGGGAGTAGGACAGATCTAACTAAAAGACATCATGCAAAAATGGTTTTAGCATCAACGGATCCTGTTGCCCTTGACTATATCGCGGCACGGGATGTTCTGCTTCCTGCAGCTGTGGAAAATACCAATGATAGTAACTTACTGAAACTGCTTAATCCTGAACTAAAAGAAGGACCTTTCTTTAAATTCCTGTATGAGACATACAAACAAGGGGTTGGGAATATTGATCCAAATAAAATAAAAGTAATAGTTTCCAGAGAAGCGTTATTTATTCCCAAAGGTCATTAATGAAAAAAATACAAGCCATATTAACAGCAGTCAAGAAAGGTTGCTATTTTGAACTTCTTCTTAAGGTAAGTGCCAATTTGGTGCCGCAGTGGTTAATTCTACCAGGAAAAACCAATATAGTTGCTTTTGAAGGAAGCTGTATTTATTTGAAAAGGAAAGTTAAGAACGTAGTTTTTCGTCAGGCATCATCTGAGGATCTCCATGAACTTCTTTCATGTTCAAATTACAACCCCAAAACCGATAACCTAAAAGAGTTGTTTAGTAGCTATTTTTCCAATAACCACCTTTGTTTTTGTTTAGAATATAACGATGAAATAGTAGGATATGCATGGGCTTTTTTAAATAATTATACCATAACTTTTGATCGTTATCATAGGAGCAATGTTTTGATACGGTTTCAGGAACATACTGTTTTTCTTGGGGATGGTTTTATTAATTCTCGCTATAGGTTAAAAGGTTTCTTCCCTGTATTGTTGAGTGGAGTGGTAGATAATCTCCACCGTGATTATCAGATAACAAAATTTTTAGGACATATCGATACATCTAATGACCTTTCCTTCAAGTCTCATCTGAGGCTTGGATTCTCACATATATCCACTTTATATTATGTAAATATTTTATGGATGAATTATATCTCGTTGGTTGATTTTGTTCATCCCGGACAAAATCAGAAAGTTTTTCGTAGACACAAATCAGCTTCTTTAAAAAATAAAGAAGCTGATTTGGAAATTTAACTATTTTAAAATAAAAATGGAATGTAAAATTAACGTGTTACATGTTGTTGGCCTCTTGTCATTTGGAGGGGCAGAATACGGAGTTGTTTTTAACTTGGCAAATCAACTTGATCCGAGAAAATTCAGATGTACTATCGTTAGTCTTAGCCCTATCGAGCCGGAAATTAAGAAGATATGCCCTACGCATATAAATTTGCACTATATCTCCAAAGAAAAATTGGGTCCATTGAAAACATCCTTGGAATTGAGAAAATACGCAATTAAAAATTATGTTGACGTTGTTCATACCCATAACTGGACAACTTATTTTTTTGGTTTTGTTACAACTCTTTTTAGTGGGGTTAGAGGTTTAATTCATACCGAACATGGCAGAGACACTTCCGAGTGGGAAATTTCTAAAAAGAGATATTGGTTTCTTAAATTATTTCTAACGAAGACAAATCGAATAACAGCAGTCTCAAAAGACATCAAAGAAGCAATCAAAGTCAAGTGGCCTAAATTTCATAAAGAAGTTTTAGTTATCAAAAATGGAGTTAATACAGAAACATTTTTCCCTGATAAAAAGCTCAAGAATTATCTTAAAAATGAATTGGCCTTACCCGATGGATCAATTATTATCGGCACAATTAGCGTACTTCGGAAAGTAAAAAACCACCCTGTTTTAATAAAAGCTTTCAATGAAGTTTGTAAAAAAAATCCAAACATTTGTCTTTTAATTGTTGGTGATTCGGAAGAACAAGAATATAAGAATGATCTCATAAAATTAACGAATCAACTAAATATACAAGATAAAGTTTTTTTTATGGGTAAACGAATAGATATTAATCAAATAATGAATGGCTTTGATATCTATGTTAATATGTCTGTGTTTGAGGGTATGTCTATTACTCTTTTAGAAGCTATGTCCTGTGGACTCCCTGTAATTGCATCAAAGGTTGGAGGAACTCCTGAATTTATAAATGATAACCTTACAGGGCTGTTATTTCTCTCCGGCGACCATAAAGAACTTGCAAATAAAATTGAATTATTGCTGGCAGTTCCAGAGCAGAGAGACAATCTTGGGATAAAAGCAAGAGAGGTAATTATTGACCATTTTTCCTGGAAAACATTGGTGCTTCAATATGCTGATCTGTATACAAGATCTTGTTTAAAAACACCGCGAGTTCCATTTATCAGATATTGGGCCAAGTGGTCTAAATTGCGAGTTTTAGCTTCTTTTGAGGCTAAACGATTTGAGGAAAAGAATAGTTTTACCATCCTTACTTTTCATCGTGTTTTGCCTGACACTCAAAATAAATATTTTCGTGACAAGATGGTTGTGCCCTTAGATACCTTTGAGCTGATTTTGATATTTTTGTCAAAACATGCAAATGTTATTTCTCTTCGTGAGGCAATAGAAAAAAAGAAAAAAGGTGATCCCTTTGAGGCTGGAAGCGTTATCATAACATTTGATGATGGATATTGTGACAATTACATATGGGCATTCCCGTTATTAAAAAAATACAACTTACCAGCAACGATCTTTTTAACGACTGGCCCTTTAGATACAGGGGTTCCTTTATGCTGGGATTTGTTAAATTGGGCAATCGCATGCTATTGGGAAAAAAGGATGACGTTGCTGGCTGAAGGGCCTCTAACTGCTTATATGTCTGGAAACAATGCTAAGTCACCTGGTCAGTTGGCAAACGATATAAACGACCGAATCAACGAGATGAATCAAGATGCGCGAATTACTTTTATATCGCAAATCACCGAATGGTACAAAAGGATACAGATGTCAGATCCTCCCAATTTAATGATGGACTGGGATATGGTTCAGGAAATGGCACAAAACAATATCTCGTTTGAGGCTCATACAGTTACACATCCTTTTCTTGATGAGCTAGAACCTGAAAAATTATTATGGGAAACGACCACGAGCCGCAACAGAATACAGCAAATGACAGGCCAGCCAGCCGATATTCTTGCCTGCCCAAGAGGCAGGAATATGACTCTTGCTCAACAATCTGTTCTTAAAAATGAATTCATGGCTATCTGTACGACAAATGAGGGCTTCAACACTCTTTCAACAGACGTGTTTAGTCTAAATCGGAACGACATTCTTTTTTTTCTATTAAAGAAAAGTTTTTGTAAAAAAATATTTTCATTAAAACTCTATCGTTATTAATGAATTTCCTCAAATCTGCTGATATCCCTATGCATGGATTGTTATTTACGACTCTTTTTCCAAATCAAGCCCAACCATTTCATGGAATATTTGTAAAAAGGCGCTATGAGTCAATTATTAAAAAAGGCAATATTAGATATAACTTTATTTGTCCTATAAGTTTTACTAGTCAATTTAGTAAATTAGCGCGAATTCCTTTGTCTACCAACTTAGGTTCTTCGTCCATTAACTATCCAAGATTCTGCACTTTTCCTAAAATTTTAAAAACATTTGACGGCCCTTTACTTTATTTTTTCACTAAATCATTAGTTAAACAAAAAGCTAAAAAATATATCCCAGATTTTATTGATGCTAATTATGCGTATCCAGATGGTTATGCTGCGATGCAGCATGCTAAAACCATAAAAAAACCAATGATTTTGACAGTAAGAGGTTCTGATCTTTATTTATTAGCAAAAGATAAATGTCGAAGAAATAAAATTAGCCAGACCTTACGGTTTGCCAGTGGAGTCATTGCTCTTTCTGAAGGATTAAAAAAGCTGGCCATTGAGCTAGGCGCGTGTCCGGAGCATATCAAAGTCATAGGGAATGGGGTAGACCAGAATCTCTTTATTCCGGTAACTAAAAATATAAGCAAAGTTAACCGAGGAAGATTAGGCATCCCTGAAAAAGCTAGAGTTATTCTTGGTGTTGGTCGCCTTGTTCCATTAAAACGTTTTGATTTGATGCTGTACGTGATATCCAAAATAAAGAAATCTTCCTCACATCCTGTCTATGGTATTATTGTCGGAGCAGGCCCTGAAATGGGTAAGCTTCAACAAATTGCAGCAAGTCTTGATATCCTGAATCAAGTAAAATTTGTTGGCCAGAAAAGTCCTGAAGAGTTGCCGAAATGGTATAATTTGTCAGATGCTCTGATGGTTCTAAGCACCCATGAAGGTAGTCCTAATGTTCCGATGGAGGCCTTAAGTTGCGGCACACCTGTTATCGCAACACAGGTAGGGAACTTGCCGGAAATAATAAACAAAGACAATGGCATTCTGCTTAAAAACATAAATATTGATACAATTGCATCTGCAACAACTGATTATTGGCATAATAATCCCTCACCCCAAGATAGAATTTCAAATTCTGTTGCATTGTATTCATGGGATGCCGTTGCAGAGAAGCAAGAGTCGTTTATAAGAAGAATATTACAGGGAAATCAATGAAAATTCTTCGCTATATATGGGTCAATCCGAATCTCCCAAACGAATAATGAGGGAAACAGCCAAGAATTTCCCCGTCTCCTATCCAAAATTGTTTGCGATCATATCAGAGCAATTTTTTCCTCTTTCAACTCCCCTCACAT
>Ga0180007_10000992_pt1 | contig 41380 bp, 53 predicted proteins | sample MM_PC_MetaG_FD_121122 | JGI IMG/M metagenome (GOLD analysis project Ga0180007, IMG submission 121122) | Groundwater microbial communities from the Aspo Hard Rock Laboratory (HRL) deep subsurface site, Sweden - MM_PC_MetaG | ecosystem: Environmental > Aquatic > Deep subsurface > Groundwater... | reverse complement strand
TTTCCCATTTTTTTTCTAAGGTCTTTATCAACAAAAGGCGAAGGGCTTTCTTCAACAAGTTTCTGGTGCCTGCGCTGAATTGAGCAGTCCCTTTCCGGAAAATAGCAGGTATTGCCTTTGTTATCAGCGGCTATCTGAAACTCTATATGCCTGGGCTGTTCAATTAATTTTTCAAGATATACTTTATCATCTCCGAAAGCCGCCTTTGCTTCTGTCTTGGCAGTAGAGATTGCGGTCTGCAAAGATTCCTTTGAAGGTACGGTGCGCATTCCTCTGCCTCCGCCTCCCATTGCGGCCTTGATTATAAGCGGATAACCAATTTTTTCGGCTATCTTATCCAGTCCCGGATCGTCCAAGCTTATGGGTTCGGTGGTTCCGGGAACTACATTTATGCCGTTTTTAATCATGATTTTACGGGCTTCGATTTTATCGCCCATCTTCTGAATTGATTCTTTTGAAGGGCCGATAAATTTCAATCCGCAGGATTCACAAACATCCGCAAAATAAGTGTTTTCGGACAAAAAACCGTAACCGGGGTGTATAGCGTCGCACCCGGAAATAGTTGCCGCAGAAATTATGTTAGGGATATTAAGATAACTTTCTATTGCCGGGCCCGGCCCGATACAAATAGACTGATCAGCCAATTTTACATGCATGGAATCTTTGTCAACTTCTGAATTAACCGCCACCGTAAGAATTCCAAGTTCCCTGCAAGCTCTTATAACTCTGACTGCTATTTCTCCGCGATTTGCAATTAATACTTTCTTAAACATGATTTGTTTCCTTTTGAATACCCATTTTTTTTAATTTTATTTGTTTTCCGGGTCAATCTGGAAAAGTTCCTGGCCATATTCAACGGGCTGGCCGTTTTCCACGAAAATCTTTACTATTTTGCCTTTTACCGACGAAACCACATCCTTCATTATTTTCATTGCTTCAATTAAAGCAATCTTTTGCCCGGGTATAATGTGATTTCCCTCCATAACAAGCGGAGGGTAATCAGGGGATTGGGCCCTTAAAAAAGTCCCCACCATCGGTGATTTTATCGTTAACAATTTATTTTCTTTCACTTCCTGTGTTTTTGCAGCATTGCCTGAGCGGGATACTGCCTCGGCTTTTGACTCTTCTGCCTGAGCCGTCGGAAACGATTCCCCTTCATGCCTTTTCAGGGAAATTCTCATATCGTCAGATTCCCACTGAAGTTCTTCAATGTCAGTGTCTTTAAGAATTTCTATGAATTTTTTTATTTCCTGAGTACTCATTTATAACTCCTCCGTGCTGCTTTAACTGACTCTTTCCAAATATTCGCCTGTGCGCGTATCAACCCTGATTGTGTCACCCTCGTTAATAAAAAGAGGCACAAAAATTTCAGCGCCGGTTTCTACGGTTGCAGGCTTAGTCACATTTGATACAGTGTCGCCTTTTACACCGGGAACTGTTGATGTAACCCTGAGTTCTATATTCATCGGCAAATCAATCCCCAGGAAACCTCCGTCTATATACAAACCTTCGACTTCCATGTTTTCTTTTAAAAATTTTGCCGTATCGCCTATTTGTTCTTTAGAAATTGCAATGTCCTCAAAAGTATCGGAATCCATAAAATGAAAATTCTTTCCGTCGTTATACTGATATTGCTTTTTCTTGTGTTCTATTTCAACTTCACGGAATTTCACGCCTGATTTGAATGTGTGTTCAATAATTGAACCTGAACGGATATTGCGCATTTTGGTACGCATTACGGCCCCGCCCTTGCCCGGTTTATGATGCTGAAACCAGATGATGGTGTAAATTTGCCCATCCCACTCGAATGTTACCCCATTTTTAAAATCCGAAGTATCGATCACTTTGCACCTCTTGTTAGTATTTCGCGCCCATTTTCAGTCACAAGAACAGTATCTTCCATTCTCGCGCCGAAATTATTTTTAATGTAAATACCCGGCTCAACTGTTATTACCATTCCGGGTTTGAGAATTGCATTGCCTGTAGAATTTACCGAGGGTAACTCATGCACTTCCAGCCCCACTCCATGGCCGGTACCATGAGTAAATTCTTTGCCAAACCCTTCTTTGTTTATTAAAAACCTGGCTTTTTTGTCAACAAAACTTGCCTTTATTCCGGGTTTTACTGCCGCTATTGCTTCATTATGCGCAAGCTTTACTAAATTGTAAACCTTGTCGCATAATTCCGGTATTTTACCTAAAATAACTGTTCTTGTCAAATCTGAACAGTACCCTTTTAACCTGGCACCCAGGTCTATAATTAACAAATCATTATTTTTAATGGCGTATTCAGAGTTTATATGGTGAGGATACCCCGAATTGATGCCTCCAGCTACTATCGGTGTAAAAGCTGCGCCCGTTCCGTTTTTATACAGCAATTCCATAATCCTGTCAGCTATATAAATCTCTGTCATTCCTGGCTTAATTTCTTTCCTAATTTCGTTAAAAACATTAACAGCGCTATTGCAGGATTTCTTTATTAGTAAAATCTCATTTTCAGTTTTTATTTCTCGCAATGATTCAAAAAAAACGGAAACATATTTAACTTTTTTTATAGCTTTTTGCAGTTTATCCCCTAATCCTAAGGACATTTTTTTGGGATCAATGGTCAATACCTTAATTTTCTCTGTTTTTAATATTGTTTTCAGTGTTTCAATGAACTTTCTGCTTTTAACCGCTTCGAATCCGGGCAATAAATCAGAAACTTGTTGATAGAGCATTTCAGAAGTTATAATGGTAGCTTTTTTTGCTGTTACAACAATCCAATACCCGCCCTGCAGGTCAATACCGGTCAGGTAAAATAAATCCATCGGATCACAAACCAGGAAACATTCAATTTTCCGGGCCTTGAGCTTATTTTGTATACTTTTTAGTTTTATTTCTGGCATATTCTGAGATTTTTTCTACGATTTCATCGACGGTAAGTTTATCGGTGTTGACTGAAATGTTGCAGCGCGCGTAAAACGGCCTGCGGAATTCGAGCAAACTGGTTATTTCTGCCATGGGGTCCGGCTTATTAAGCAAAGGGCGGTCAGTGTTGCCTTTGATTCTTTCAAAAATAACTTCCGGGCTAGCTGTAAGATTGACAACTATTGAGTTTTTTTCAAATATTTTCATATTTTCAGCTTTTTGCACAATTCCACCGCCGGTAGCAATTACGCAATTATTTTTTTTTGAAGCAAATCTTGCGGCCCGGGTTTCCACGTCCCTGAAAAACGGCTCGCCTCGTTTATCAAAAATCTCGGCAATTTTCATTCCGATTTCGTGTTCAATAATTTCGTCGGTGTCCACATACTGCCAGCCCAGCTTCTCTGCCAGCTTTTTCCCAACCGTAGACTTTCCCGTGGCCATGAAGCCGGTAAGGACTATGTTCATTTGTTCCCCAAAATAATTGCATCTGTCGGCTTCATGTCCAGCCTGTGTGTTTTCGCTCTGCTCAACCACCCGTTCATAGTTTGTTGTTCCTGTTCGTCGCAACACGAACCCATAAATCCAGTTAAAACGATATTCATTTTGCTAGAAATTCCTTAATTGCTTTTTATAGTTTTCGAAGTTGGTTTTGGTTTCGGGGATGGAATCGCCGCCGAATTTTTCTAAGAGCGTGTTAGCTATTTCAAAAGCCGCCATGGATTCTGCCACCACCGCGCATGCAGGAACCGCGCAGACATCTGAACGCACAATTTCCGCCTTTACTATTTTTTTGCTGGCAATATCTATAGACTTTAAAGGTTTCATAAGCGTAGGAATCGGCTTCATTACAGCGGTTAAAACGATATCTTCGCCATTAGTCATCCCGCCGTCAATACCGCCAGAATTATTTGTCTTATGAAAGAAATTTTTATTACTGTAGCCTATTTCATCATGCGCCTGGGACCCAAGCAATTTGGAGAAACCAAACCCGCTGCCAAGCTCAACACCTTTCACTGCCTGGATAGACATCAGCGCAAGCGCTAACCTGCCATCCAAACGTTTGTCCCACTGAATATAATTGCCCAGCCCGGGAATTAAATTTTTTACAACAACTTTAAACTTCCCGCCAAGGGTATCACCTTTGGATTTTGCGTTATCAATAAGCTTTATCATCTTCTTTTCTGCATTTATATCCGCGCACCTTAAAGGGGATCCTTCGATTGCCGAATATCTTTTTTCAATTTCAGAAAGTTTTCCCATTGAAACGATCCCTCCGATTTCTTCAACTACCGAGAAGAATTTAATTCCAAACTCTAAAAGAAACTTTTTACAAACTGAACCGACAGCAACCCTGGAAGCAGTTTCCCTGGCGCTAGCGCGCTCTTTTATATCCCTGACATCTTCAAGGTTAAATTTCAACACGCCCGGTAAATCCGAATGGCCGGGCCTGGGTTTTGTGATAAAAACATTTTTACTTCTATCTTCCTGGTTCAGCGACATTACTTTTTCCCAATTTTTCCAATCCCGATTTTCTATCTGAAGAGAAATTGGGGTTCCTGTGGTTTTACCCCAGCGGACACCGCTCAATATTTGGGCTTCATCGCTTTCAATTTTCATGCGATCGCCCCTGCCATAACCTTTTTGCCTGCGTTCAAGTTCAGAATTGATATATTCCTGCGTGATTTTCAGCCCTGCCGGAAGCCCTTCAAGAATTGATGTAAGACATTTCCCGTGCGATTCACCTGCAGTCATAAACCTTAACATGTTTTTTTACCTCAACTTTTCAATTACTTGCGCTAATTTATCAACCGCCAATATTTCAATATTTTTCTTTTTTTCTATCCCGCGGTCATTTGATTTTGGAATATATATTTTTTTAAACCCTAATTTTTCTGCCTCGTTAATTCTTTCCTGAACAAAACTTACTCCTCTGACTTCGCCTGAAAGCCCAACTTCTCCCACAAAAACAGAATCCGACGGTACCTGAACGTTTGTGAGTGCGCTGTAAATAGCGCAGCAGACCGCCAAATCGACTGACGGCTCCTTGATTTTTACACCGCCTGCCACGTTTGCATAAACATCGGTATTTCCAAGGCTTAGCCCGATCCTATTTTCCAAAATTGCAATAAGTACAATCATCCGGTTAAAATCAATACCCGTAGCCATCCTGCGCGGCAATCCAAAATCCGTCCTGGTAACAAGCGCCTGGATTTCCAGTAAAATCGGCCTGGTACCTTCTATAACCGCAGTTATAATGGAACCGGAACTATCCTTTGACCTTTCGCTTAAAAAAATTGCCGAAGGATTCGAAACTTCCTGAAGGCCGTCAGGCCTCATTTCAAAAACACCTATTTCAGATGTAGGGCCAAACCTGTTTTTATATGACCTTAAAATCCGGTAAGTATGATGCTTTTCGGCTTCAAAATACAGCACCGTATCTACAATGTGCTCTAGCACCCTGGGCCCTGCAATGTCGCCTTCTTTTGTCACATGCCCCAGCAAAAAAACAGTAATGTTTTTTCCTTTTGCCAAATGCAGTAATTCCGCAGTGCATTCCCTGATCTGGCCTACGGAGCCCGAAGCTCCGGATAAATCCTGCCTGTAAGTTGTTTGAATAGAGTCTATTACCAGAACGTCAGGAGAAATTTTATTTACCTGCTCAATTATACTTTCAAGATTTGTTTCCGACATAAAAAAAAGCGAAGAATCCTTGCTTTTCTTTATCCCTAATCTTTCAGCGCGGTTTTTTATCTGTTCCAGCGATTCTTCACCTGAAACATAAAAAACTTTGACAGCTTTATCATTAGAGCTTACCAATTTATTGGCGGCTTGAAGCATCAAGGTGGATTTACCGATACCGGGCGCTCCGCCCAATAGAATAAGCGAAGATGGCATAATACCGCCGCCAAGAATTCTGTCAAACTCTTTTATTCCTGTTGAGATTCTGTCGGTTTGCGAAACTGAAATTTTATCCAGTTCCAATACATCCGATGAAAAGTTTGTTAACCTGCGGGCGGTTTGATCCGCGTTTTTGAAAGAGGTTTCTTCAACTAAAGAATTCCATTGATTGCATTCAGGGCATTTGCCAAGCCATTTCTGAGAACTATAACCGCAGCTTTGACAAACAAAGGCTGTCTGTGCTTTTTGTTTTTTCATTTACCAACCAAGCCGATAAGACCGAGCAGATAGGACAAGTCTTCGTCTTCAAGGACTAAATTGACCGAAGTATGCACATCGCTTTTCTCGTTTATATCTTCAATTGCACTGCCTAAAGCAAGCCACTTGGCTGGCTTTACCTTTGCACCGGCGTTTATTCTGGGTTTTTTAACACCACTTGCCGTTACCCTGGCAAAATCATAGGATTCTATAAAAACATCCAACCTGTTCCACGGGTTCCACATCCACATAGGTTTTATCGAAAGCCCGAGTCCGCCGCTGGACCTTAAAATACCCGCATAGACAGTCGCAAATTTCTGATCACCCAGCTTTAAATCTTTACCGATATTTAAATCCAGCGTATTGACTTTTTCTCCAGATATGGCAGCTGGGTCGCCTGCATTTGATACCCCAAGGAAATAATATTTATCCGGATTGGGCCTTATCTGTATGCCGATATCGCTTTTATATTCTTTGTCAATTGCGCTATACCTTAGCTCGTAATCCCAGTACGACCGAAACAGTGTAAACCTGGAAATTGTTTTTTTGGCCTCATTGCTGGCAACCTTGAGAGATTCTACGGTACTCTTTAAATCATTGCCCATTTGTTCGTCAGCCAATAGCCTTCCGATGGTGGTTTCTCCGTTTGTTACCTTAGTAAGTATATTATCCAGCTTTTCAGTTGATGATTTGACATTTTTTACAATAAGCTTGATATCCGTTTTTTCATCGCCGGTTATTTCAGCGAGGTCCTGAGACAGCTTTTTCGCCTGCCGGGAAAATTCTTCAAGGTTGTCTACAATATTCGCCAGTTTTTTTTCATCAAGCTGGCGGTTTAATTTTTCGCTGATTTCTTTTGCATTTTTCAATAGCTCATTAAGGTTTTTCCCCAGGCTCCCGTCACTTACGATCTCGCCCAGCGATTTCGTAAGTTTTCCCACGCCTCCCAGCCCGTCTGAAAGCATCTTGTCCAGAGACATGAGGTCTTTTCCTTCAATGAAATCTCCGTTTTTAAATAACGGCGCGTCATCCGAACCCAGCGTAAGTTCAATATATTTCACGCCTAAAATACCGGTTGACTGGATACTTGCGGCGGCATCGTTATGGATTTTCACATTATCCTTTATCCATACGGTAACTTTTACCTTTTTATCATAAAGCGTAATTGATTCGACTTTACCTGCTTTGACCCCGGAAATACGAACCCAGGCTTTGTCCATAAGATTTGAAACATCGTTGAAAGTTATATTAAGCCTATAGCCTTTTGCAAGAGTAACGCTCTGAATAGTCATTATTGTTACGGCAATCGCTATAATGCCCAAAAGAATGAATAAGCCTAATTGCGTTTCTTTTCTCATGTTATAAGCCTCCGAGTTTGTTCTAATATTCTTTTAGTTTCAATTTTATCGGCCCTTTGCTTGAACCGCTTATAAACTGCTGAACGTAAGGATCTGATGTATTTTTGATTTCATCGGGTGTTCCTGTTGCTATTATTCTGCCTTCAAACAGCATTGCAACCCGGGATGAAACCTTATACACTGATTTAAGGTCATGTGTGACAATGATAGATGTCATTTTAAGACTTTTTTGTAAATATAGCATGAGATCGTTAATTACGTCTGAAAATATCGGGTCCAGTCCTGTTGTAGGCTCGTCATAAAGCATGTATTTAGGATCTCTTGCGATAGCGCGGGCTAAGGCAACTCTTTTTTTCATACCGCCCGATAATTCAGAAGGCCGCACATCTTCAATACCGCTTAATCCTACGCGATCAAGGCACTCAGACACTTTTCTCCGTAATAAATTCTCCGACAGTCCCTGATGCCTTAATCCAAAGGCAACATTCTCGCCTGCTGAAAGAGAATCAAATAAAGCGCCGTCCTGGAACAAAAACCCGATCTTTTTTTGAACCTCATGAAGTTCATGCTCTTCTACGCCGCCAAGATTGACTCCGTCAACTTCCACAATTCCCTTTTCAGCGAGAAACAAACCGACAATATGCCTCAGCAGTACGGTTTTTCCGGAACCGGATCCGCCGATTATGGTCAATGTTTCGCCGGCGTGGACTTCAAGATTTACGCCGCGCAAAACATAATTACTATTAAAATGCTTGTGAACATCAACAATTTTTATCATGCTTTAACCTATTTTTAAAGCAACAAGCAGCGCGGAAAGGAAATAATCAATAACAATAATCAAAACCAGCGTAGTGACAACCGCCTGTGTTGTTGCTCTTCCCACTCCTTCAGCCCCGCCTTTTGTTCCGAATCCCTTATAAATTGAAACGAATGCAATGATTCCGGCAAAAAATATTGATTTAATGAATCCATGGAAAAAATCATCCAATTTAACATAATCCAGCGTGTCAGACCAATAAACTGTCGAGGAAATGTCCAGTTTATACCTAGCAACAACATATCCTCCTAATATGCTGAAAATATTTGATATTGCGGTAAGTATCGGAATCATTGTAATGCAGGCAAGAAACCTGGGAACTGCCAGGTATTTTACAGGATTTGTACCGAGCGTATAGAGAGCATCTATCTGCTCGGTAACCTTCATGGTTCCAAGCTCCGCCGTAATTGCCGCGCCGACTCTTCCGGTAATAACGGTAGCGGTTAATACAGGGCCCAATTCTTTTATGATAGAAAAACACACTATCGTACCGACATATAAAGGTTCGTTGAAAACATACATGCCGGAATACCCTGCCTGAAGGGCCAGTACCATGCCGACAGAAAAAGCTGTAAGCATTGCTACTGGCAAAGACCTGAACCCTATGCTGACCATCTGATAAATTACCAGCTTGGCTTCAAAAGGTTTAAGGAAACATGAATAAACTATCTTGTAAATAAGAACGAAACTTTTTGCCAACCCGTCTAAAATAGCTATAAATTTTCCTTCAATTTTATTTAACATAAATTCTCGGCACGCGCTGATTGATGTTGCATACTATTTCATAGTCTATAGTTCCGCATTTTTCAGCTATATTATCAGCGGTTATTTTCAATCCATTCTCTGATGAACCTATTAATATTACTTCGTCTCCTGCCTGGGCACCTGGCACATCTGTTACATCTGCCATCGTGAGATCCATTGTAACCCTTCCGACAACCGGGGCTTTGTGATTATTTATTATAACACTGCCGCAATTCGATAATTTTCTGTTATAGCCGTCGCCATAACCTGCCGGAAAGGTTGCTATGAGAGAATTACGCCTGGCGGTAAAAGTACAGCCGTAACTTATTGACTTTCCTATAGGGACTTTTTTTATAAAAACAATTTTAGTTTTCCAGGATAACGCGGGCTGCAGCTTTATAAATTTTTCAACCCCTTTAAAAGGCATTAAACCATATAATGCAATTCCGGGCCTTACAAGAGAAAAATGAGAAGAAGGATATTTTATCAGCGCAGCCGAATTTGCGGCATGAAAAAGAACATTTTTTATACCTGCATCATTAACCGATTTTATTGCCCTTTTAAATTCATTTATCTGCTCCAGGGTATAATCAACATTGCAGTCTGCGCTGGCGAAGTGCGTGAACACGCCTTCCATTTTCAAATTCTTGTATTCTTTCAGTTTATCTATAAAACGGGAAACATCTGACGGTAAAATACCGATCCTGCCCATGCCGGTGTCTATCTTTAAATGAAATTTCACCGGCTTTGCCGGTGAAGCTTTTAATGAAGAATTTGACAGGAATTCAAGGCTTTCAAAACTGACTATTGTTGGCGTGAGGTTAAACTGTATCGATTCTTTTAAATAATTACGGGGATAAAATTCTCCGAGCAGTAAAATCGGTTTGGTAATACCATTTTCCCTCAGTGTGATTCCTTCTTCATTAGAAGCAACTCCAAAACCCCATACAGAATTGTCTTTTAATAAAGATTTTGCTATCTCCGCAGCTCCGTGGCCGTACCCATTATCTTTTATGATAGCGATAATTTTTGTTTTACTGCCAATTAATTTTGATATCTCTTTTACGTTTCCTTTTATTTTGTTAATGTCAATTTCTACCCAATTGGGCCTGGAAAATTTCATATTTTTAAGAAGATTTATCAAGTCTTTCGAATCTCGTATATTCCTTAAAAAATCTCATTTCTACTTCACCCGTAGGGCCGTTACGCTGTTTCGCTATCATTATATTTGCTTTGCCTTCATCATCAGGAGATTTGCTATAAACCTCCTTTCTATATATGAACATGACTACATCCGCATCCTGTTCAAGCGCGCCGGATTCCCTCAAATCGGAAAGCTGCGGCACGCCTTCCCTGCCTCTCTCTTCCGGTTTTCTTGATAACTGGGAAAGCGCAATAACAGGGACGTTCAGCTCTCTTGCCAAACCTTTTAATGAACGTGAAATTTCGGATATTTCCTGCTGCCTGGAATCGGTCCTGCCTGAACCGCGCATCATTTGGATATAATCTATTACTATTAAAGATAATTTTTTATTTTCTGTCGCAAGTTCAGTGGCAAGCCTTCTGGCGCGGGTACGGATTTCCAGGGGAGAAATGCTTGTGGTATCGTCGATATAAATAGGCGCATTATAAACCTTCTCTGCTGCAGATGTAATAACTGCCCAGGATTTTTTCGGTAAAATACCCCTGCGGACTTCGTGCGAATTTACCCAGGCTTCGGAACAAATAAGCCTAAATATCAGCTCTTCTTTTGAAGTTTCAATTGAGAAAATACCCACAGGCAGATTATCTTTTATGGCGACATTTGCCGCTATGTTCATGGCAAAAGATGTTTTTCCCATTGAAGGGCGCGCAGCGACTATTACAAGGTTTGAGGGCTGCAGGCCGGCCGTTCTTTCATCAAGTTCAGCAAAACCGGTTTTTAGCCCCGGCTGGGCGGTTTTATCAGACATAAGCGTTTCAATTCTTGTAAGAATGGATTGAACAGTCGCTTTTACCTGAGTGAAACCCTGCCCTTCTTTTGTCTGGGCGATGGCAAAAATCATTTCTTCGGCCCGGTCAATTAAAGTCCGGGGCTCGTCAGAAGCTTTATACCCGGCTTCAGCTATTTGTGTGCCGGCCTGAATAAGCTGCCTTAATATTGCTTTGTTCAGCACAATATTTGCGTAGTGTTCAACATTTGCCGCAGTGGAAACAGTATTTATCAGGGTCGCTATGTAAGAAGCCCCGCCTATTTCTTCGAGCAGCCTTTCCCTTTTCAATTCTTCAATGATTGAAACGGTGTCTACCGGGAGATTTTCCATATAGAATCTTTTTATAATTTTGAAGATTTTTCTATGCGTATCCCGGTAAAAATGGATCTCATCCACTATTTCAAGCGCTTTTGCGATAGCTTCCTTTTCGATAATCATCGAACCCAGGATAGCCATTTCCGCTTCGACAGAATTTGGCGGCACCTTATCTAACATTTCCGGCATGGTTTATTTTCCTTCTTTTTTCTCGACAACCCAAACTTTAAGTTTAACAGTTTCTGATATTTCATCTGAGAATTTTTTTGATTTAAGTTTTATTTCAACAGAATAAAGGCCGGTTTCTTTTATCGGGTCCTCGAAAACGATATCTTTTTTGTTGATATCATGGCCCAGGTCTTTTTTAATCTGTTCAACTATGTCATCCTTGGTTACGCTGCCGAAAAGTTTGCCGCCTTCTCCGGTTTTTACTCCGATATTTATTGAAGCTTTGCTGAGTTTTTCAGCAAATTCCTTCAAGGTTCCTTTTTCCACGCCCTTTTGTTTCTCTATAACTTCTTTTGCGCGTTGGACCACTGCCAAATTTTTGTCATTGGCTAATAACGCTAAAGCGTTCGGCAGTAAATAATTTCTCGCATGCCCGGGGCTGACTTCTTTTATATCGCCTATTTTACCAACTCCGCTGATATTTTGTTTCAAAATGACTTTCATTTAACAAACACCTCCATAAAGTTTTAACTATCAGTTCAACCGCTGGTCAATATATGTTCGCGAATGGAAGGATAGCAATAACTCTTGCCCTTTTGATTGCATCCGTCAATATTCTCTGGTGTTTTGAGCATACACCCGTTATTCTGCCGGCAAGAATTTTTCCTCTTTCAGTGATGAAATTTCTTAACAAATTTGCGTCCTTGTAATCAATGTCTATATACTCAGCGCAAAATCTGCAGACCTTACGCCTTGAAATCATCATTTTTCTGGGCCTTTTGCCTTTAAAATCCTTGCTGTCTCTTTTTCCTTTTATAAAAGCCATTGTCCTCTCCTCTTTTTAAAATGGTATTTCTTCTTCTCCGGCAGTTTCTTCCGGTACTTCCGCAACAGGCTTGTTTAAGCCCGCAGATTTTTCTTCCGATGCGCCTTCTTCTGAAGCGTCATCTCCCATGACCTGTAAAAACTGAACTTTTTGGGCTTCAATTTCCAGTGATGAACGTTTTTGGCCTGATTTATCTTCCCAGGAACGGTTTTTTAAACGGCCGGTCACAAATACCGGGCTTCCTTTTTTCAAGCGTTCATTGCAGCGGACTGCAGCATCGCGCCACACAACAACAGGAATAAAGTTAACCTCTTTCTGCCATTCGCCGGTAGCATCTTTGTAGCTTCTGTTAACCGCTGCATCAAAACGGCAAACACCCTGCCCTTTCTGCGTATATCTTAAAACAGGGTCTGCCGCCAATCTTCCTACGATGGTAACACTATTCTGTTCTGGCAACCTTATTTTCTGGGGCATTTCTGGAGTCCTCCTTTTTAATTGCCCGGAGAGAGTCTTTTGGTTTGCGCAAGGGTTTCTTCTTCATCCTGGATTCTTTTCTTACCGAAATGAAACGGATGATTTCTTCCGTAATTTTGTAGAAGGTCTCCACTTTGTTTACGGCTTCGCTGGGCGCGGTAAAATCAAAGAATACATAAATCCCTTCCTGACAACCGGAAATGGGATATGCCAACCTTCTTTTTCCCCATTCGTTTACGGCATTGATAGTCCCTGTGGACTCTGTGATGATTGATTTGACTTTTTCAGTCAGGCTTGCAACTTTGTCGCTTGGCAGGTCGGGTTTGCAGATAAAAATAGTCTCATATTGACTCATTTGGTCCTCCTTTTTGGATTAAAGCCCTCATATTTCTTTGCTATGGAGCAAAGGGAGACTGTTACAGTTTTATAGGGTCTTATTTTGTTTGATAATTCTACTTGTTTAGGAGAGATTTGTCAAGAAAAAAACCAGAGATTTTTATTGTATAGAAAAACCTTTTTGTTTAAAAATTTCCTGGCCTTTAGGGGAGCAGACAAAATCAATAAACTGCTTGGCTTCGGGCTTTTTTTCGGAAAAACTCAATAATACAACAGTTACAGCTACTTTATCCATGCGAACTTTCTCAAAAGTTGCCGAAGTGATTGCATCTATTTCATATTTCTTTTCAATTTTTGCTATTTCTATTTCGTTGGAATAAATTGCCGCTACAGCATCCCACATTACAGCCGCATCAATAGTGCCTAATTTCAAAGCATTACCAAGATCTCCGCTGGACCTGGTATTTAAAACCACATTTTTTTGAACCGCTTCTTCTAAACCGGCCTTTTTCAGCATTGCGCTGACAATCTGCCCGCAGGTTGAATATTTTGAATCCGGTAAACCTAACCTGATTCCCTGTTTATCCAAATCAGAAAAAGAGTGTATTCCCTTGGGATTACCTTTCCTTACCGCAATTATCGGATACAAATAAGCTATAGTTTTTGTTTCATCAGCGGTTTTCTTTTTCATAGTTAAAGTTGAAAAAGGTTCGTGGCTGACGTATAAATCCCCCATCTTCGATTGTTCAGCCTGAATAAGGATAGTCCCTGAATCGCCAAACGTAAAAACAACCTTCTCTCCTTTTTCTTTTTCATAAAGCTTTGCAATTTCTTCCATCGGCGGCCTCATCGAACTCCCGCAATAAACAAACAGCGAAGCCTGGTTTTCTTTCTCTGAAACCTTTGTGCATGAAACCACAGCCAGCATTGCTGCAAAAGATGTCAATATAATTATTTTTGCTTTCATTTCGGTTCCTCCGTTACATATTTATTTTTCTTGAAAACTTTTTGGCCTTCAGGTGAAACCATAAAATCAATAAATTTCTGAGCCAATTCTTTATTCTGCGAAAAAGGCAGGATGCCTGCCGGAATAATAGAAATTACATTATTTTTTTTCTGAATTTTAACAATATAACCATCATCCGGATACATCGCCGCAACCGCGTCCCAAACAATGGCCGCATCTATGGTTTTTAATTTAACTGCATTTCCTAATTCGTTTACTGTAAGGCTAGTGTAGACGATATTCTTTTTAATCTTGCCTGATATTTTGTTTATATCGAATATTCTCTGTGTTACAGGTCCGATTTCACAGGCTTCAAAATTTCCAATACCGATTTTCATCCCGTCTTTCGTTAAATCTTTGAGTTTTGATATTTTCTTAGGATTGCCTTTCTGTGTTAAAATGACCGGAACAAAATATGCAACCCTTTTCATAGTGTCTTTAGAGACGTATCCTTTCTTTATTGCCTGCTCAAAAAAGAACATACCGCCCGGGAGATATATATCTCCCCTTTTTGTAGTGTCTATCTGGCCCAAAAGCAAGCCTGACCCGCTGTAAACAGTATTTATATTTATGTTTTCCTTTTTATTGAAAATTTCTACCAGTTCCGCAACAGGCGTCCTTATTCCCGCCCCGCAATAAAGAGTTATTCCTGTTTCCTGCCCGTATAGCCCTGCAACCCCGATCAAAACCGTAAAAATCGCTGCCACCGACAAAAACATTCTATTTTTTTTCATAATTATCCCCCTCACACCCAGCCAAATTCTATAAACTCTGCCGCTTTATTTTAACATTTTTCTTTTTTAAAAAAACCTGCAACTACTTCATTCGCGGGTTTTTTGATCAACTCATTTAGCGGTCCTGACTGGACTATCTTTCCGTTATCAAAAAAACAAACCCTTTGAGCTACCATTAAAACCTCGTCTATATTATGGCATACATGCAGGATTGTCACGCCAGTTTCTTTCTGAATTTTTAAAAATTCCTGACAGCACTTCATTTTGGTTGGCTCGTCCAATGCGCTGACCGGTTCATCAAGCAGAAGCATCCCTGGCTCGATAATCAGAGCGCGCCCTAAAGCAACTTTCTGTTTTTCCCCGCCGCTTAAACCTTTGGGATAATTTTCAAGCAGTTTGGAAATTCCCAGTAAATCCGCCATTCTGCCGACTTTCTCCCTTATCACCTCTTTGTTTATTTTTCTGATTTCAAGCCCGAAGGAAATATTTTGTTTTACTTTCATTTTTGGAAAAAGGGCGTAGTCCTGCGGCACATAACCGATATTTCTTTCCCTGGGCGGAAGGCCGGCCACATCCCTGTCACCAATAAATATTTCACCGCTTTTTAATTTTCTTAAACCGCACAGACAATCAAGAAACAGTGTTTTTCCCGCGCCATTTTTGCCGAGGAGAACCATGTAATCCCCGGAATTCACGGAAAGGTTTATATCTTTTAAACTAAAAGAGCCTATTTCAAAATTCAGCCCTTGTACTTTAAGAAGAATTCTTTTATCATTCATTTAGATTTCTCGTTCCCGAATTTTTTAAATAATACCAAACTCGCCAATGCGATTGTGATCATTAGCAAACTTACTGTCAAAGCCACTTCCAGTCTACCGACTGACACTTCAAGGAAAATCGTTGAAGGAAGAACCTCGGTTTTAAAACGGGTTATCCCGCAGAATACAACAACCGGCCCGAATAATCCGAAAGATACTGCCCAGCCCAGCACTCCTCCCGCTATTATGCCATTTCTCGCATTGGGAATTGTTATTTTAAAAAACGCTCCTGCATCTGAGCATCCCAGGGTTTTCGCTACATCTTCAGCCCTGTAGTCAATGGTATCAAAAGTACTTCTGACTGTTCTTATGACATAAGCGCAGGCAACTATTGTCTGGCATAAAACTATACCTTTTGAAGTATAAACAAAAGCCAGGCCGCTCTTTTCAATAAACCTGCCTACCGGCGTCTGGAAAAATATCAGCAAACTTAAACCTATAACAACATAAGGCAGAAAAACCGGTATATCAACGATTGTATCAACAATTGCTTTCCCGGAAAACTTATACCTTGACAGCGCATAAGCGCATGGAACCCCGAAAACTAAAGCAAAAAATATCGAGATGGTTGAAGAAATAACGCTCAATTTCAAGGCATACATTATTTCCTGCGAATGGAAAACTTCTCTAATAGCCGCCATATTTACATAACTTATATCTGCTATAATAAGCGATAATACGACGATAGGGTAAAAAAACATAAATCCGTAAATGGCTGTGCTAAATAATTTATCTTTTTTCATTTTCGATATTTAACTTTGAAATGTTACAGTTATTACCAAATCGCGCTGTCCCGGGCCGTAAGAGGCAGGATTTTTAAAAATATATTTATATTTATTTTTACTCTCAACTACTTTCCTGCATACCTTAACGTCATCTGAATAAAGAACCGCTTTCACGCCGCCTCTGTTAAATTTGGTAAAAACAACAAACTGCTCGGGAGAAATGGCGGAAGAATTGATATTCAGGTGTTTATCTTTAATGGAAGCATATCCTTTATCCCTGGCTGTTTTCTCTTTTGACAATAAAACTTCATGGCCGGGATACTTTACGCCTATTTTATCCCAGCACCCGCAAACAATCGTTTCACTTGCAAGGCAAATATCCGTTATGTAATTATTCCTGTATTTTTGATGGGGTATTTTTAGAAAAAACACCGCAAGTACCGCTGCTAAAGCAAGGGCCGCAGAAGGAATTGCAAATCTTATATAGCTGGTCTTCTTTTCCGACATCCTTCTTTCAACTTCTTGCTCGATATTTTCCATAATATTGTCCGGCAATTTAACGCCGGGCAAAGAACTCAGCATACTTTTTACTTTTAACAGGCTTTGGTAATCTTCATTACAGGCAGGACAACCCTGCAAATGAATATTGACTTCATTCCTTATAGCTTCATCAAGTTCGTTTGCCAGACACCCGGCTAAATACTTTTGTATTTTTTTGCAATTCATATATTTCCTGCCTATAAATTTGCTTCAAGTAATTTTCTTAATATTTTCCTGGCCCGGTGCAAATCTATCCAAACCTTATTTATCGAGCAATCCATAATTTTGCTGATTTGCCCGCAGGAAATATTTTCAATATCTGAAAGAACCAGGACCATTCGGTATTGAGGTTTGAGTTTGTTTAATGCATCCTGAATATTTTTCCCATTTTCCTTTTTTTCAAGCAAATTTTCGGGCTGTCCAGCCCCGTCCGTAATCGTTTCGCTTAAGGGTATCGTATCCCAAACGGGTGAATCCAAAGAAACAACCCTGATCTTCGGAGATTTTCTTATAAAATCAATATACCTATTGCGAATCATTTTATAAAGAAGGGAATCTATCGGCCCTTCAATATTGTAATTGTTTTTTTTGCAGGCAACTATCAGTTTTACAAATACTTCCTGGGTTAAATCCTGGGCATCCGAATAATTACCGCAGAACCTATAGGCTATATTAAAAACTTTCCCGATATGTGCTTTTACTGTTGCTTCACTTACATTGGCTTTCATATATATAACGTAAAATTCCTGAAATACTTACACCTTCCTAAAATTTAATATAAACTATATCCCCGTCTTTTACCTGGTAATCCTTCCCTTCTATGCGGGCCAGCCCTTTTTCACGGAGAGCTTTTTCGCTGCCAAGTTCTGCCAGGTCTTTAAAGGAGTAGACCTCTGCGCGCACAAATCTTTTTTCCATATCCGTATGTATCTTACCTGCCGCTGATTTAACATTTGTACCTGCCGGGATTGACCAGGCACGAATTTCCGTGCCAACAACCGTATAAAATTGGATAAGCTTGAGTAAATCATTCGATTTTTTTATAAGAACGTTAATTTTTGATTCAACACCTAATTCCTTGGCAAAATTTTCTCTTTCTTCTTCCGGCAGCTGGCTAAGTTCAGATTCAATCTGCGCGTTTATTTCTACTGAATCGCTGTTTTTAGTGTTTTTAACAAAATCCTTCGCTTTTTTTAATGCTTCAGCTGATGTTTTTTCATTAATATTGAAAACGTAGAGTAGCTGCTTATTGGTCAGAAAATTGTATTCAGAAATGCTTTTTGAATCAATATTGCATTCTTTTAAAGCGGTTTTTACGGTTTTATTTTGGTCCAGGTAGTTTTTTAAAGTTACGAGTATTTCGCCTTTTATCTTTGCTTCTTTATTTCCGGAATTCATCAATCCCGCCAATTTTTCTTTCGCTGAAATTGCCAATTCCAAATCAGAAAGAATCAATTCCGTTTCAATTACGCCTATTTCTTGTTCAGGATCGCACTTTTCTATCGTATTCACGACATTTTCAGCGTCAAAAAGCCGGACCACCTGAATTATTGAGTCAACTCCCCTTATATGAGATAAAAACTTGTTTCCCAGCCCCTCTCCTACACTTGCTCCTTTAACCAGTCCTGCTATATCAACAAATTTCACAGTAGTTGGAGTAAGTTTCTGGGGATTGAACAGCTCGCCAAGTTTTTTGAGTCGCTCATCAGGTAAAGGGACTATGCCTACGTTTGGTTCTATTGTTGTAAAAGGAAAGTTTTCAGCAGGAACATTGAGGCGCGAAAGCGAGTTAAAGAGAGTTGATTTTCCTACATTTGGAAGGCCTATTATGCCTATTTCCATTATAAAACTACCAGATTATCTTTATGAATAACTTCTTCATAGTCGGATTTGCCGAGTATTCTAAATATTTCCGAAGATTTTTTTCCTTTGATTTTTGCCAGGTCCTGCGATGAAAACCAGACCAGCCCCCGGGCAACTTCTTTTCCATCAGTTCCGGTTACGCTTACATTATCGCCCAGGTTAAAATTACCTTCAATTGAAACTACACCCGAAGACAATAAGCTTTTATTGCGTTTAGTTATAGCTTCAGCGGCGCCTGAATCTATTATAATACCGCCTTTAACCTTGGCGCCGAAAGCAATCCATCTCTTGCGCGAATCAATTATTTTGTCATTGGAAAGAAATTTTGTACCGATTACTTTTCCTGAAACTATTTGCTGCAGACAGCCTGCAACGCAGCCATTGGCAATTATTGTTTCAACTCCGCTTTTTGTTGCTATTTTTGCGGCTTTAATTTTTGAAGCCATGCCGCCGCTTGAAAAATCCGACCCCCGGGAAGCCCGGGCATAGCATTCTATTTCATCGGTAATCTTCTTCACTTCATGTATAAAACTGGCGTTCTTGTTTCTGTTAGGGTCTTCCGTGCAAAGCCCGTCAACATCGGTGAGAATGATAAGCATATCTGCCTCTGCTTTTACTGCTACCAGGGCAGACAAAGTATCATTTTCACCGAATTTAATTTCTTCAGCCGAGATCGTATCATTTTCATTAATTACTGGTACTGCTCCCAACTTTAGAAGAGTAAATATGGTATTCCGGGCGTTAATATACCTTTGTCTGTTATCAAAATCTTCCCAGGTCAAAAGCAGCTGCGCTATAGTAATATTATGTTCGTTAAAATGTTCTTCATAGATATTCATTAATAAAGGCTGGCCGATAGCCGCAGCAGCCTGTTTCTCTGGCAGATCAACAGGCCTTTTTTTCAGCTTTAACCTGCTTACACCACAGGCTATAGCGCCCGAGGTAACCAATATGACTTGATTGCCGTCTTCATATATTTTTGCAATATCGCGGACAATCCGTTTCACCTGGGCCGTATCTATTGAGCCATCTTTTTTGGTTAATAGATTTGTGCCTACTTTTACGACGATGCGCTTATTGCTCATATTATTATTTTATAAAATATCTGACTGATATTCAAATTCCCACGCGCCGATTTTAACTAAATCCTTGTCTTTAATTCCCTGTTTTTTCAGAGCTTTATCCACACCCATCTTTTTGAATATATTTACTAACCTGCGGACAGATTCTTCCTGGCCGAAATTTGTCATGCTGACAAACTTCTCAACCTTTTTCCCGGATACGACAAAAACATGCCCGCCGCTTTGTTTTTGAACGGAAAAATCCGGATGGAATGTATATTTTTTTATGCTTTCAGCAACATCACCATCAGTTTCTTTAATAATTTCCGCAGGAAAACTCTTTAATTGCGTTATTATTTCGTCAAGCAGGCCGTTTACGCCTTCACCGCTTACAGCTGATATCGAAAACACATTCTTATTAATGCTTTTATTTTTTTTCTTTTTTATTTCTTCAGTAAGTTTCTTAACCAATATTGCGCGTTCTTTTTTGTCATTGATTAAATCAAGTTTATTCAATGCAACGAGCATGGGTTTATTGATAAGTTTCTTTGAGTACCTGGCAAGTTCTTTATTTATCAAAACCAGGCTTTTCCAGCAAGGTTTGTTTTCGTAACCGTAAGCATCTACAAGATGAACAAGCATCCTGGTGCGTTCAATATGCCTTAAAAAACCTATTCCAAGCCCTTTACCCTGGCTGGCATTTTCGATTAACCCGGGAATATCTGCTACAACGAATGACCTGCCTTTATGCTTGCAAACTCCTAAATTCGGAGATAAGGTTGTGAAAGGATAATCAGCAATCTTAGGCCGGGCAGAGGTGATCCTGCTTAGTAGTGTTGATTTCCCTGCATTAGGGCATCCTATAAACCCTACATCGGCAATCAATTTCAATTCTAACTCTATGGTAAGCTTTTCTCCCGGTTCGCCTTTTTCGGAAATTCGCGGAGCTGTAATCCTGTGAGTTTTAAAACTTGCGTTTCCCCTTCCGCCCCTTCCGCCTTTAGCAACCAGCGCTTTATCGCCGTCATTTACAAGGTCTGCGATGAATTCTTTGCTCGATTCTTCCAATTTAGATACGACCGTGCCGCGGGGGACTTTTATATACATATCTTCCGCGCCTCTGCCGTACTTGTCGCTTCCCTGGCCGTGTTCACCCCTTTCAGCAGTGTAATGGGGCCTGAAAGAAAAATCAAGAAGAGTGGTCATGTCTTTGTCTGCCACAAGATAGACATTCCCTCCCGACCCGCCGTTGCCGCCGTTGGGGCCGCCGAAAGGAATGAATTTTTCCCTGCGAAAACTCAAGCACCCGTCGCCGCCGCGACCTGCTTCAACAAAAATTTTTACTTTATCAATAAACATAATTTAGGCTTACTTAGTAGGAATTAAAGATTTGTTGTTGTAGAGATTGGATAAACGCTGGCCAGTTTTTTTCCACCGCGGGCCCATTCGAACTTCACAACGCCGGCTATTTTTGAAAAGATTGTATGGTCTGATCCTAAACCGGTATTTTTACCCGGAAAGATTTTCGTTCCTCTTTGCCTGACAATTATTTTCCCTGCTGCTACTACCTGGCCTGTTACCGCTTTTGTACCTAATCTTTTGCCGGCTGAATCTCTTCCATTAACCGCGTGTTTTCCTTTTGCCATTTTAATCCACCTGTATTTTCTTTATTTTGAGCCCGGTCAAATATTCTCTATGCCCTCTGGTTTTTTTGTAACCTTTTTTCCTGCGTCTTTTAAAAGCAATAATCCTGGGGCCGCGGGTCTGATCAACAACCTCGGCTATAACCTTTGCATTCTTTATTATTGGATTTCCGAAAACAGATTCATTTTCTTTTTTTACCATCAAAACATTCTCAAGGGTAATTTCCGCGCCAAGTTTGCTGGAAATTTTATCCACCAAAATCTCTTCCCCTTCAGAAACCTTATATTGCCTGCTGCCTATAAGAACCATCGCGTACATGCTCGTCTCCCCTTTATTCCATTAATACTACCTTCCGGTTATCATATCAAATTGTTAATTTGATGTCAAATAAATCTCTCCAGCGTGCCGTCGTTTTTTTCTAAATATATATCCTTCCGGTTTACGCTGATTCCGTTTATTTGTTCCTGATTCAAATTAAAAACATGTTCCATAATTTTCTCGGGTTTTATATTTTTTTTAGGCCCGGCCCTTAAAAATAACCTGAGCGCATTATTGTTCAATTCAAATTTATAAATTAAGGGCCTTGCGTCCAGGGTAATTGTTTTACCCTTTTTAAGTATGTCAATATTGATGCAGCTTTTAGCCATATTTTCCTGAATCAAATTGTTTATTTTGGTGGTATCGCCTATTTCCGGAATTCCTCTTATTTCATATTCAATCAGGTTTACAATAGAATCAATTGAACCCTGGGAAACCAGCATTTGCTTTATTTCGATAAGCATAAAATCTTCAGGCAGCTGGCGCATAATTTTCTCAGCCAGGCTTTTAATTTCTATGCTTTGCCTTAATTCAATATCAACAAATTCAGAACTGCTCTCATAGCCTACGGTTATAGCCGGCCCGAATGACATATTCATTTGGGGGTGAAATCCCTCCGAATAATTTACAGGCAGCTCTGACCTTCTGATGACCTTCCTTACCAATTCTATCTGTTCCAGGTGAGAAAGGTATTTCAGTTTATTTTTTCTTCCAAATCTTAACCTGTAATTTATTCTTTGCCTTTTTATATCGGTATTTTTCCACGGGAACTGCCGGGCGAAATCACCCTGCGGCTCTTTAATAACTGCTTCGGCCGGAACTGTTTCCTCCAAAGGTTTTTTCGCAAGTTCAATGCTTTTTTTATATTCTTTTAGCAGATACTCCCTGTCTCTTCCTGCCGATATATGACTCCAGGGTAATTCATCAGTTTCATTTCTTGGCCCAAGGTAATGACTTTTATCAATTGAGTGCTCAATAAACGAATTTTCCCAAATATCATTTCTAAAATATTCGTGCCAATGGTCAAACCTGGCACCCTTTTCCCAGGCTGATATCAATGCAGACGAAAGTTTACTGTCACCGCGGGCAAATACTCCTTCCAGCCTGGACATATTTATATTATGACCTTTAACACTGGCCTTCAATCTTCTGGTTAACACATTTTTTTTCTCCTGGAGTGAATCGGTATTTTCCATCCCTGCCCACTGAAATGGCGAATGAGGCTTAGGGACAAAAGGAGAGATTGTAATATTGTAATTTATTCTGGGCGTCAGTCTGACCAGTTTATTTACCATATTGATAATTGCCTCTATATCCTCATTTTGTTCCCCGGGCAGGCCTATCATGAAATATAGCTTGACTAATTTCCATCCATATTTGCCGGCTTCGAGCATGGTATTATAAACATCTTCGTCTGAAATTTCCTTGCCGATTACGTTACGCAGTCTTTGTGAACCTGCCTCTATTGCAAAGGTTAGATTTGCCCTTTTGGGATAGATTAGAAATGGAAATAATTTTACCGAACGCGAATTGCATCTCAACGACGGTATGCTCAGAGAAACATTTTCATTGAGGCAGTATTCATTGACTTTTTTTATTAGTTCATCAATTTCCGGGTAACTGCTGACCGAAAGGCTTGATAATGACAATTCATCGTAACCGGTATTTTTTATTCCCTTGTCCAGCAACTGCATTATCTTTTCCTGCGAACGGTCTCTCCAGGGATGATAAATATTTGTTGCCTGGCAAAACCTGCACCCATGCACACAGCCCCTGCTTATTTCTATATTAAGCCTGTCATGGACAGTTTGCATATAAGGCACGATAGGTTTCACCGGATAGAATGACTTTTCGATATTTACAGTTCTCTTTTCAATTTTATAATCAGATAAGGTTTTATGCAGTACCGGCACGTAAACACCGGGTATTTTTGCCAATTCAACAAGAATTTCTGTCTTTGATCTTTGGTCTTTGGCCTTTAGCTCTTTAATTTTGTCTAATATCTCCCCGATTACTTCTTCTCCGTCACCTATAACGAATAAATCAAAAAAGTCGGACATAGGCTCGGGATTATAACATACCGGCCCTCCTGCTATCAATAGCGGAAAATTGCTGTTTCCTCTCTCGATACTTTTGAACGGGATGCCTGCACATTTAAGCATCGTAAGGACATTTGTAAAGCAAAGTTCATATTGTAGAGAAAAACCGACTATGTCAAAATCTTTCAGGGGCTGCTGGGTTTCAATAGAAAAAAGAGGCAGGTTCCTTGAAATAAGCAGTTCTTCTAAATCTTTGTCAGGGCAATAGCATCTTTGCGCCGCGGCGTCCGGCCTGCTGTTTACAATTTGATATAAAATTTCCAACCCTAAATTTGATGCACCCAATTCATAAAGGTCAGGAAAACAGAAGCAGACATTTACATCAGCGTGGTTTTTATGAATAGAATTCCATTCGGAATTAATATACCTTGACGGCCTTTTTATCAATTTTAAAACTTCTTTAATTTCGTGAATTTCATTCATATTTTTGGTGATTTTTAGTAAACAAAACGGCGCAGATAGATTGAAAAAAGAATGCCGATTGCTATAAGGGATGAAACAAGACAGGATCCACCATAAGAAACAAAAAGTAAAGGCAGACCCGTAATAGGCATCAGGCCTACTACCATTCCAATATTAATTATTCCATAAAACCCGAACATCGTAGCTATCCCTGCACTTACAAAAGACCCATACCGGTCCCTGCTTTGGTATGATACATTGACCATCCGCCAGACAAGTATCCCATAAATAATAATTATAAAAAATGAGGAGATAAAACCCATTTCTTCCGAAAGAAGCGAAAATATAAAATCAGTGTGTTGCGCAGGAACAAAACCTAATTGCGCCTGCGTCCCGGAAAACAAACCTTTTCCAAAAAACCTGCCGCTGCCTACTGCAATCTTGGACTGGCTAATATTATAACCTGCGCCCAGCGTATCAACTCCGGGATTAATGAATACAACAAGCCTTTTCCTCTGGTATTCCTTGATACTTTTTCCTACCAGGTACGAAGACCCTGTTCCGGCAAGAGCGATTAAAAAAATACATACAAAATAGAAAAAAGGAATAAATATTTTCCATTTTTTCAAAAACCACCACAAGAAGAAAATAAAAAATCCTATAATGATAAGGAAAACAGCTAATTCCCAATGATAATCGAGTATTCTCATCAAAACAGAAGTTTTACTGATTGAAGGAGCCAATAATGTTTTTAAAAGAGGAAAACTGACGGTTACAAAACCGTAAAAGACAAAAGCGGACAAATGCAAAAACCTCGCGCCGGCATAATACAGCATACCTAAAAATATCGGGAAATAAACCAGGGTTCCTGAAAAATCAGGTTCTAACAATATTAGCCCTACATTTATAAACAACATTACAAAAGGTAAAAAAAGTTTATTTAATTGTTTTATATCCCATGAATGCCTATCAAGGTACCCTGCAAGAGAAACTATAAACAATAATTTAGTCAATTCTGTCGGTTGAAAAGCGAAATATTTGAAATCAATCCAAGCTCTAGACCCTTTAAAAACCGTACCAAAAACCAAAACACTTAAAAGCAGGAAAATTGTAACATAGTAGATGTACTTATAATACAATTTGTAAATACGGTAATCTATGCCGGCAAACAGGAACAAAAAAACAATTCCTATTATAAAAGCAGCTATTTGTTTACTAACATAGGCCCAGGGATTCCCTGTTCTCAGTGTTGCAGAGTAAATAAGGAGTATTCCCAATACAGACAGGAATAGCACAATCGAGACAATCAGCCAATCAATATTCTTTAAACTCTTTAACAAAATGCTTTGCTTTTCCATTGGTTAATTGGCGCTCCGAAGGTCTTTTTCAATGTATCTTTGTTTTAATTTAGCAAATATCCTGCCTGCGATAGGAGCGGCAATTGATCCGCCCTTCCCTCCATGCTCTACTAAAACTGCAACTGCCAATTCAGGTTTTTCCACCGGTGCAAACGCTCCAAACCAGGCATGTGTAGCGCCTCTTGGATTTTCCGCGGTACCTGTTTTACCTGCTATATTCATGCCTTCTACCTGTGCGCCGTACCCGGTCCCTTGAGCGACAACATTTGTTAATGCTTTTATTAAATCATCCCAGACGGCATCTTTAAGTTCCACTTCAGATAGTTTTTCGGTCGTATGCTCAAACGCGACGGAACCGTCGTTCGACATCACTTTTTCCACCAGATAGGGTTTCCAGATTCTTCCCCTATTTGCAACAGTAGAAATCATACTGGCAAGCTGCAGGGGCGTAACTGTTATATACCCCTGCCCGATGGCAATATTTACCGTATCACCCGGTAACCAGCCATATTTAAATTTTTTTGTGCGCCATTCTTCTTTAGGAATAAATCCGCTTTTTTCTGAAGGCATGTCAATACCCAACTTACTGCCTAAATTGAACTTCTCAGCATAATCAATTATGGGCCCAATTCCTTCTTTTAATCCTATGTTATAAAAGTAAACACCGCAGGAATTTTGAACTCCTGAAAAAAACGACATATTTTTGTGGCCTTTCTTTTCCCAACATTTAAAGGTTTTTTTTCCAATCGTAAAATACCCGGGACAAAAATATGTCTCGTCAAGAGTAATAATGTTTTCGTTTAAAGCTGCCGCTGAAGTAATAATTTTAAATACTGACCCGGGGGCATATTCGCCCTGGACAGCCCTGTTAAAAGTCGGCAACTTTTTATCCGTAAAATATTTTAGCCTTTCTTTCGAATTGCCCACAAACAGGTTTGGGTCAAAACCTGGCTGCGAAACTAATATTCTTACTGCACCGTTAGACGGGTCAATTCCAACCACGGCTCCGGCACAGCCGGTCTTTAAAAGTTCATCTTCTGCTACTTTTTGAAGTTCCAGGTCAATGGTCAGATGAATATCTTTGCCGGGGACAGGCTCGATTCTACTAGAAATACCCAACTGCCTGCCGCTTGCATTTGATTCTATAACCCATCCGCCGTCTTCACCGCGTAAGTACTCATCATATTGTTTCTCGAGGCCATTTTTTCCGATTATATCGCCCTGCTTATAACCATAGGACGTCATGCTTTCAAGTTCAGGCTGGCTTACTTCGCCGATATAGCCAATCATATTGCTGAACATTTCATTATAGGGATAAAATCTTCTCATTTCAGTTACAACAGATATATCTTTCAGGTTTATTTTTTGTTCGAGAAGCCTGAACATAGTATTTCTGTCAATATCTTCAGCAAGTGAAACAACCCTGCTATTATTGTATCCTTCTATTATTTTATCTTTTGTTCCCGGCAGGATTCTTTCTATTGTTTTTTCCGTTGTATTCTGGAAAGATCTGTTGTTTTTTTTTGAAAACGGATAAAACAATACGAGGGTGACGGGTTTGTTTTCACAAAGACGTTTTCCATAACGGTCGTATATAATTCCCCTTGGCGCTCTTTCCAAAAATAAATGACTGCTATTTTGCTCTGACACTTTCAAATAGTAATTTCCTCTTATTATTTGAAAATAAAAGAACCTTAATCCAATAAAAGAAAAAATTACTAATATTGTAAAAAATATTCTGTTTAATCTTGCCAGGAATTTTTCCTGGACTATATTAGATTCGCCTTCCCAGACCATTTTTTTATTTTTTTAACCCAAAACTCCAGAATTGTAAATTCAAAAGGCACGATTATGCAACTATAAATAACCGTCCAGAACAAACCTGTAATATTAAGGGCGGTCGAATAAGGAATAAATATCAAAGAAACAAACCTCGCTATTAAAATACAGGCAATCAAAACAATGGAATTAATCAATACCTGTACCTTGATTTTAGATTCGTCCAGCTTGTGGCTGTATTTTCCTACTGAAAATCCTATGAAAGTAAAAAGAAAAGCTCTCAAACCGAATATCTGCAAGCTAAAAATATCGAGAATTAAACCGGCAACGAATCCGTAAAATTCACCAAAAACTACGCCCTCTTTTAAAGAAAAATAGACAACGCTTATTAAAACCAGCTCAGGTACTGTTCCGAATAACGGAAAATACATTGAAAAAATGCTTTGTATAATAAGAGTTGAAACTAATGTAAAAAAAATAAAAAATAAATAAATCATTTTGTCAGCAAATAAACTACCCCTATTTTATTCCAGCTGATCATTGGCTTAATTAATACCTCTTTGTAATATATGTTATCTTGTATAGGTATTTCATATACCTGCCCAACCGGTATTCCCGGTGGGAACACTTTTCCTATGCCGCTGGTTATGATTTTGTCCCCTATCTTGATATCTGAATCAGGCAAGAGGTAATCAAGGACCAAATTAGCCTTTTCCTGTCCTTTTATAAGTGCAGTTTCCTGGGTACGCAGATTTTTTACAGGGACATAGGAAACTGAATCTGTGAGCATTAGCACTTTTGCCGTAGTGTTTTCTACCTGGGCTGTCCGTCCTATAAGGTTTACCTCGTCCTTAAAATAAATTATTACCGGCATATCAGGCTTTATTCCTGAATTTTTGCCTTTATCAATTATTAATGTCCTAAACCAGTTTGACGGGTCTCTGGAAATTACTCTCGCAGCTATAATTTTGTATTCTACTTTACCTGAAAGGCTTAATGAGCTGCAAAGGTTTGCATTTTCTCTTAGAATGGAATCGTACTGCGTTTCAACAAATTTTAATTTGTTAATTTCTTCTTTAAGCCTGCGGTTTTCCTGGTGAATATTCACAAATGAAACGATATTCTCGCCCAGCTCTCTTTGCCTATCAATAATTTTTAAAGCTATCTCCGGAGCTGGTGCCAGTAAATAATTAAAGAAAACCTTTAACGCGTCAACTTTTGAATTTAAATCAAAGAAAATCAGCAAAATGCTAATTCCGAGAAGGAAGGTTAATACAATGGTAGGTTGATGTTTCACTGTATTAGAGTTTTATGCACTCTTTTCAGGTTATCAAGTTCTTCGAGGTATTTACCGGTCCCATAAACAACGCAGGTTAAAGGATCCTTTGCTGTTTTTACAGGCAGTTCTGTTTCTTTGGAAAGAAGTTCGCTCATACCCCGAAGCAGAGCACCGCCTCCTGAAAGTATTATGCCTCTATCTACAAGATCTGCTGAAAGCTCTGCCGGTGTTTCTTCTAGGGTTGATTTAACTAATTCAGTTATGGTCCTCATAGGTTCAGAGAGCGCCTGACGCACTTCTTCGGATGTAACCTTAATCGTTTTTGGCAACCCTGCGACCTGGTCACGCCCCTTAACTTCAATAGAAAGCTCTTCTTCCAGCGGGAACACGGAACCGATTTTTATTTTAACGTTTTCTGCGGTATTTTCCCCTACCAGAAGGTTATATTTTTTACGGAAATACTGAACGATTGCTTCATTCATTTCGTCGCCTGCCACGCCGATAGATTTTGCAATTACCATTCCGCCCAAAGAAAGCACTGCAATTTCTGTTGTACCGCCGCCAATATCTACAATCATATTGCCTTGAGGTTCCTGAACGGGAATTTCAGCTCCAATAGCTGCGGCAAGAGGTTCTTCAATGAGAAAAACTTCCCGGGCTCCCGCCTGAATTGCTGATTCCCTTACGGCGCGCCTTTCAACTTCCGTTATACCTGACGGAACACCTATTACTATTCTCGGGTGAAGCAGGCTTTGCCTGTTATGGACTTTTTTAATGAAATAACGGATCATGGTTTCAGTTACTTCAAAATCGGCAATTACACCATTGCGCAGAGGACGCACGGCAACAATATTCGCGGGAGTTTTGCCAAGCATACGCTTGGCTTCGGTCCCGATGGCTACAATAGTTTTTGTATTTTTTTCGATTGCTACTACGGAAGGCTCTCTTAAAACTATTCCCTGCCCTTTTACATAGACTAGTATACTTGAAGTACCCAGGTCAATACCCATATCATTGGAAAATAGGCTGAACAGGAAATTAAACATAGTTGAAATCTTTTATTGCACTAGTTTTATCACGACTATAGAAGCTGCATCACCTACGCGGTTTCCTAATTTTATTATTCTTAAATAACCGCCTTTGCGGTCTGCATACCTGGGCACGAGCACTTCATTCATTTTTTTCAAAGCCTGCCTGTCATGAATTTCGCTTGCAACTTTCCTGATAGAAGCCAGATTTTTTTGTTTAGCACAGGTAATCAACTTTTCTGCATAAGGCCTTAGAAGCCTGGCTTTTTGAATTGTAGTGTTAATTTTTTCATGCAGAATCAAAGAAGTCGTAAGGCTGCTTAGCAGGGCTTTTTTTCCAGAAGAGGTCGTAAGCATTTTATTTACTCTCCGTAGTCATTCCAAGTTTTAAGTTTTGCTCCGATAATTTTTCTTTTATTTCATCCATAGATCTTTTTCCCATGTTACGAAGGCTTGCTATCTCTTCCTCGTTTTTTTCAACCAGCTCTTTCAAGATTTTTATCTGGGCTGACTTCAGGCAGTTAATAGGCCTGGATGATAAACCAAGTATTTCAACCGGCTGGTTGAGTAATTCCGCCATTTTTTCTTTTTGAATAAATTCAGTATGTGAAACAGGTTTTTCTTCCTCTCTTTTTTCCGGTTTAAGAAAAATATTCAAGCTGTCTCTTAATATTTTAGCGGAATAAGCCAAAACATCTGCCGGAAGGATGCTTCCATCAGTCCAGATTTCTATAATAAGCCTGTCATAATCCGTTCTATGTCCGACACGGGCATTTTCCACTTCGTAGTTCACTTTTATAACCGGCGAAAAAAGAGCATCCACGGGAATAACGTCAACCGAATGGGATGATTTTTTGTTTTGCTCGGCAAAAGCGTAACCCCTGCCCCGGGTTACTTCCATCTCAATTTCGAGCAACCCACCCGGCTCACTAGTAGCAATTTCCTGGTCAGCATTAATGATTTCTATATTCGGGTTCCCCTTTATATCTTTCGCCGTGACAATTTTTTCGCCTTTGACGGTAAGAACAAGCGTTTCAGGCCCTGAAGAATACATTTTGAGCCTTATTTTCTTTAAATTAAGAAGGATCTGCATGACATCTTCTTTGATGTTTTTTATCGTGTCATATTCGTGCCTTACTATGAAGTTGCCTGTCCCGCGAATTTTACAGTTTGTGATGGCAGCCCCTTCCAGGCTCGAAAGGAGTATACGCCTTAACGAATTGCCGATTGTATGCCCATAGCCAGGTTCAAATGGCTCAGCAATAAATTTCCCATATGTATCAACTTGTTTTTCTGTGCTCAATTGCTGAGAAAAAACTAATTCTGTCATTTTTAGGACCCTCCGGTTTGCTCAGGCCCATATGCCTGAGCAATAATTCCAGCTTTATTTTTTATCTTGAATATAATTCTACTATCAAAGTTTCATCGACAGGATAAGAAATGTCCTGGCGGGTGGGCAGAGAAACTACTTCTCCCGAGAAATTTTCCTTATTGACAGTAAGCCATGTCGGCGCTTTGGTATAATTGCCAAACCATCTCTTTAATGCCGCATTCTCCTTCAGTTTATCATTCAATACTATTTTATCGCCTATTCTTACCCTGTAGGCAGGAACTCTCAAATTCCGGTTATTAACTTTAATATTTCCGTGCGAAACCAACTGCCTGGCGCCTATAATTGACTGCGCAAACCCCATCCTTCTCACGACATTATCTAACCTGGTTTCAAGAAGATAGAGCAGATTAGGCCCTGGTGAACCGGCCATTTTTTTAGCTTGTTTATAATAATTGTGAAACTGCGTTTCGTTCAGGAAAGCAGAAAACCTTGTTTTTTGCTTTTCTCTTAATCGTTTTCCATACTCGCTCTGTTTTGAAGGGAAACGTGAAGTTTTTCCTCCTGCTTTTTTTTTGCGTTTGTCAAGAGTACATTTAATATCGCACCTTTCACCTTTTAAAAACAGTTTCTCGTTTACTCTGCGGCATAATTTACATACTGAACCTAAGTAACGACCCATAATCTCCTCTTTTTGACAGTTATAAGTTTTTTGTTAATATTACTCCAAAACCTATCGGTAGTGGTTTTGGAGTTTCGTCCGACTCAAACTCTTCTAGACTTCGGCGGCCTGCATCCATTATGCGGTATAGGCGTTATGTCTTTTATCGTAGAAATGGATAATCCCGCTGCTTGCAGCGCTCTGATGGCAACTTCTCTGCCCGGCCCGGGTCCTTTAACATAAACTGAAGCCTGTTTAACACCCATTTCAACTGCTTTTTTAGCAGCGTTGCCTGCGGCTATCTGAGCGGCATAAGGAGTGCCTTTTTTCGTACCTTTAAAACCGCTTGAACCGGCAGTTTCCCAAATTAAGGTATTGCCTTTTTCGTCAGTAATCGTAACAATCGTGTTATTAAATGAAGAATGGATATAAACCCTGCAAAAAATACCTACAACTCTTTTCTTTAAATTCGTTTTAGTTGCCATTTTCCCCTTATTTTGCCGGAGCTGGTGCAGCTTTAGCCTTAACTGCTTTTACACTGCCTACAGTTTTCCTCTTTCCTCTGCGGGTTCTTGCGTTCGTTTTCGTTCTCTGCCCACGTACAGGTAAATTTCTTCTATGCCTCATTCCCCTGTAACTGCCGATATCAACAAGGCGTTTAATATTTGCTGATATTTCGCGGCGCAGGTCACCTTCGACCTTATAATTTGTTGAGATTTCAGCGCTTATTTTTCCTGCTTCTTCTTCTGTCAAATCTTTAACACGGGTAGTCGGATTAATTTGTACAGTTTCTAAAACCCTGTCAGCCAACACTTTTCCGATACCAAAAATGTATCTAAGAGCAACGTCAACTCTTTTTTCTTTCGGCAAATCTACTCCAGCTATACGAGCTGCCATTAACTCCTCCTTAGCCCTGTCTTTGTTTGTGCCTTACATCTGAACAAATAATTCTTACAATTCTTTTTCTTTTTATGATTTTACATTTTTGACAAATTTTTTTTATCGATGATTTTACTTTCATTTTTTTCTGTACGTAATTCTTCCCCTTGTTAGGTCGTAGGGAGAAAGTTCTACCGTTACCTTATCTCCCGGCAATATTTTGATATAATGCATCCTCATTTTGCCGCATAAATGAGCAAGTATCACATGACCCGATTCTATTTTTACTTTGAACATTGCATTCGGCAATGTTTCGAATACTTCGCCCTCAACCTGTATTTTATCTTCTTTCATAATTTCAATTTTTAATCTAAAATTGGGTTCAACTGCGTAAGGAGTTCAGGACCATTCTCGGTAATTGCAATCATATGCTCGTAATGGGCGCAATATTTCTTGTCAATCATAACAACAGTCCAATTATCCTTTAAAATCTGAATCTCCCAACTGCCCAATGCAATCATGGGTTCAGCTGCTATAACTAAACCCGGCTGAAGCCTGGGGCCGGTGTTATGTTTCCCGAAGTTGGGTACTTCCGGTTTTTCATGAAGCATCCGGCCTATTCCATGCCCTACAAAATCCCTGATTACAGAATAGCCTCTGCTTTCAATATAGTCCTGAACTCCTGCAGAGATATCACCAAGCATATACTCAGGCCGGGCATATTTTAAAACTGCTTCAAAACTTCCGTAAGAAGCCTTCAGTAAATCCTTTATTTCGTTGCTGATATTACCTACGGGCACGGTTTCCGCCACATCTCCGAAAAAACCTTTGTGTTTTATCCCGATGTCAACTTTGACTATATCCCCGTCTTTAATGGATTTTGTCTTTCTGGGTATTCCATGAACGAGTTCTTCGTTCACTGAAACACAAATAGATCCCGGAAACCCTCTATAACCTTTAAAAGCTGGCACAACATGGAAAAGATCAAAATTTCTATCAGCTATTTCTTCCAAATCTTTTGTAGTGACTCCCGGCTTTAATCCCTTTTTTACTTCAGCCAGTATTTCACTGACAATCCTGCCGCATTCTCTCAAAATATCAAGTTCAGCTTTGGTTTTTAATTCTATCAATTAGTTTATTTTATTAAGCGCTCTTTTTATATCTTTAAATATTTTTTCAATTTTTTTATCAGCTTGAATTGTGAATAATTTTTTTTGTTTTTTATAATAATTTACTATTGGACAAGTTTCAACTTTGTATATCTTCAGTCTTCTTTTAACAGTCTGAGGAGTATCATCAATTCTCTGCACAAGTTTGACTTTACAAACATCACAAAGGCTATCTGCTTTAGGGGGCTGCGAAATCATATTATAACCCCTGTTGCATGAAGGGCACAACCACCTGGCAGTAAGCCTTTTTAAACTTTCAGCTGAACTTAAGTTAAGAAATAATACTGCGTCTATTTTTTTACTTTTTTCTTGAAAATACCTGTCTAATATTTTTGCCTGGAATAGATTTCTTGGAAAACCATCAGAGATAAAACCTTTTCTGCAATCAGATTTTTCTACTCTCCTTTTGAACATGTCAATAACTATATCATCAGGAACCAGGGCTCCCTTATTGACAAATTTTCTAATTTCCCTGGATATTTTCGTATTCTTTTTGAGTGTTCCCCTGAATAAATCACCAGTTGATACATGAGGTATTTTATATTCTTTTATAATGTTTGCAGCTTGGGTTCCCTTTCCGGAACCCGGCGCACCTAAAAGGATTATGTTCATTATTTTATATTAAACCATCTGCCTTTAATTCTTCCCTGCTTCATAAATCCTTCATAATGGCGCATGATCATCTGTGACTCTATCTGTCCTATTGTGTCAAGAGAAACGCCTACAACAATTAACAATGCCGTGCCTCCGAAGAAAAATGGTGCATTAAATGCTGATCTTAAAATATCAGGCATAATAGCGATTAAAACAACAAATATCGCACCGCTAAGAGTTATTCGTTCGATTATTCTTTGTATGTGTTTTGCTGTGGCTTCGCCGGGCCTGATCCCCGGTATGAATCCGCCCCATTTTTTCATGTTTTCTGCCATATCCGTAGGATTCATCTGAATAGAGTTGTAAAAATAACAAAAGAAAATTATTAAAAGAGCATAAACTATCTCGTAGAGCCATGAACCTCTCTGCCAGAATTCCATCAATTTTTGTGCCCATGGGTTATTCGACATAAATTGAAGAACTGTAAGGGGCGCTGATAAAACTGAAATAGCGAAAATGACAGCAATAACACCAGCCTGGTCTACTTTCAAAGGAAGAAACGTGCTTGCCCCTCCCAACATTTTTCTACCAACAATTCTCTTCGCATATTGGACCGGTATTTTCCTTTGAGCGGTTTCAACCCATATTACAATACCAATAACTAATAAAACGAAAACAAGCAGAACTATCGCCTTTAAAAGACTCAATTCTTCTATCCTGAACATTCTTATGAAATCTTTGATGGCAGCGGGCAAGCGGTCTACAATGCCAGCGAATATCATCAATGAAATTCCATTGCCTATCCCGAATTGCGTAATTTGTTCACCTAACCACATAACAAGCATAGTTCCAGTCACTAATGTTAAAACAGTGAGTGCATAAAAAGCGAATGTCGGGTTATCTACTATCGTTAAGTCACCTGGTGTTGGCATTTTTGAAATCATCATTGTGAGTCCGAAACCCTGAACCAGTGCAAGTACTACGGTGGCATACCTGGTTATTTGCGTTATTTTTTTCCTGCCATGTTCGCCTTCTTTTGCTAACCGGTCAACCCAGGGTAAAACATGAGCTCCTTGAAGAAGAGACATTATAATCGAGGCATTAATATAGGGCATTATCCCGAGGGAAAATATAGAAAGATTACTCATTGCACCACCAGAAAACATATCCATAAAACCCAATAATGAATTACTATGCGCATCAAACAAAGAACGCAAAGCATCAGGATTAATACCCGATACAGGAACAGCTGCGCCTGCCCGGTAAGCAATGATTATCCCCAAAGTTATCAGGATTTTTCTTTTTAACTCAGGAATTTTAAAAATATCTGTAAAAGATTTTAACATTTAACCAGCTTGTTTTGCGGATATACCGATTTCTTCATAAGTCCCGCCTGCAGCTTTAATTTTTTCTGCGGCAGTCCTGGAAAACTTATGCGCTTTTATTCTGAAGGATTTCTTTATTTCACCGTCACCAAGTATTTTTACGCCAAGGGCCATATTATCTATCAACCCTTTCTCATATAACAACTCCGGTGTAATTTCCGTGCCCGTTTCAAAAATATTTTCAAGCGTATCAACATTTACCAAATAATATTCTATTTTAAATTTCTGATTCGTAAAACCTCTTTTAGGAATACGCCTTAGAAGAGGCATCTGTCCGCCTTCAAACCAGGGAGCTTTTGTCCCGCCTGAACGTGACCTTTGCCCCTTCATCCCGCGGGTAGAACTCGCCCCGTGCCCGCTTGCCCTTCCGTGCCCCAAAATTTTCTTTTTATGCCTCGAGCCTTTTGCCGGCTTTAAGTTATGTAGTTTCATGTTTTTTTAGTATCTGCCTTATCTGGTCTTCAGTTTTTAATCTCATCAACGCGTCCATAGTTGCTTTAGCGACGTTAATCGGGTTTGTCGAGCCCAAACATTTGCTTAAAATGTCCTGTATACCTACTGCTTCCATCATAGCTCTTACGCTTCCGCCTGCAATAACACCGGTTCCGATCGAAGCTGGTTTCAGCAGGACTCTTGATGCACCGCACCTTCCTATTATTTCATGAGGAATGGTGGTATTAACAAGAGATACTTTTGTCATTTGTTTTTTTGCCCTGTTTGTTGCTTTGGAAATAGCTTCGCGGACTTCCTTTGCTTTTCCCAAACCAAGGGAAACATTTCCTCTTTGGTCGCCGACTACTACAATAGCATTGAATGAAAACCTTTTTCCTCCTTTTACGACTTTTGATACTCTGTTTACTGCTATTACTGTTTCTACAAGAGGATTGCCTTCATTACTTACTGATTTTTTTGTTTGTTCAGCCATAGGTCCCTTTCGTTTTTCAGGTATTAAAATTTTAAACCGGCTGTACGGGCAGACTCAGCCAGAGCTTTTATTCTACCGTGGTATTTTCTACCAGATCTGTCAAAAACGATTTTGTTAATATTTTTTTCGAGCAATTTTTTTGCCAGCAATTCACCGACTTTTTTTGCCTGGTCTATTTTTTTAACTTTTTCAAGTTTGCCTTTAAGTTCCAGTGAAGTTGTAGAAGCCATTGCTAAAGTCTTTCCACCGTCGTCATCAATAGCCTGGGCATAAATATGCTTAAGGCTCCTGAAAACAGTTATCCGGGGACAGCCCAAAGTTCCGCTGATTTTATTTCTTATTTTTTGCTTATTCAGTATTAATTTTTCATCTCTTGATATTGTCATAGTTTTTTCCTAAAATTTTTTACTTTTTAGCTCCCCCGCCACCGCCGGCAGCACCTGTACCTACGCCTACAGCTGATTTACCCGCTTTTTTAGCTACATGCTCTCCCACGTATCTTATTCCTGTTCCTTTATAGGGTTCAGGCGGCCTGATCCTTCTTATTCTTGCGGCTGTTTCACCAACAAGCTGTTTTTCATAACCTATAACCGAAACAATGATTCCTTTTGAATCAACGGTAATCTTAATGCCTTCAGGTATTTTAAATTTTACAAGATGGCTGAAACCCAACCTTAAAACAAGTTCCTGGCCGATAATTTGACCGTTGTAACCAACTCCCCTGATTTCAAGATCCTTATTAAACCCTTTGGTAACGCCTGTTATTGCATTTCTCATCAACGACCAAACCAGGCCCTGGGACATACGGTCTATACGTTTATCACTGCTGCGGCTTATAGAAACCTTATTATCTTCAGCTTTTACCTCGATGTTATGTACATACTTTTGCGTTATTTTACCTAAAGGCCCGGTTACTGTAAAAACATGGTCTTTAAGCTCAACTTTGACTTTTTCCGGTATAACTATGGGTTTTTTTGCCAGTCGACTCATATATTTCGCTCCATTACCAAACCGTGCAGATGATTTCCCCGCCTAGGTGTTTTTTTCTTGCGTCCCTGTCGGTCATTAATCCTTTAGACGTAGAAACGATAGAGATTCCTAACCCGCGGTAAATCTTTGGTATTTCGTTCCATTTTCTATAAACTCTTAATCCGGGTTTTGATTTGCGTTTTATTTCAGTAATAGTCCTTTCTTTGTTCTGGCCGTATTCGAAATAAATTCTTAACAACCCCTGTTTATAATTCTCAATTTTTTTGTAGGAGGCAATATACCCTTCTTCTTTGAGAATCTTGCATATTTCCTCCTTAATCTTTGAAGAAGGCGCATCAATTTTTTCAAGATATTTAATTTGAGCGTTGTTTATCATTGCTATCATATCTGCAATCAAATCACTGGACATTTTATTTCCTCTCTAAGTGGCTTTTTACCTTTCTATCTCACCAACTGGATTTAGTAACACCTGGTATCTCGCCTTTATGTGCTAGCCTGCGGAAACAAATTCTGCATAATCCAAAATCACTTAAAAACCCTCTGGGCCTTCCGCAAATCCTGCATATATTACGGAACCTAGTGCTGAATTTTTGCGGTTTACGCATTTTTACCATTGAAGCAATTGTCGCCATAATAAAATCCGTCCATTTCCTTTTTTATTACTTTTTTTCCTGTTTCTTAAAAGGCATTCCTAATAAAATTAACAGGTTCTTTGATTCATCGTCATTTTCTGCAGTTGTAACAAATGTAATATTCATACCTCGGGCTTTGTCGGATTTATCAATTTCAACTTCAGGAAAAATATATTGTTCCTTGAGCCCCAGATTGTAATTTCCCTGCCCGTCAAAACCTTTTAATTCAAGGCCGTGAAAATCCCTGATGCGCGGAATTGAAACAGTTATAAACCTGTCTATAAATTCATACATCTTATCTCCGCGCAATGTAACTCTGGTTCCGACAGGCATTCCTTTACGTAATTTGAAATTAGATATTGATTTTTTCGCCCGTCGAATCTGGGGTTTCTGGCCTGTTATAGTAGCAAGCTCTGCAATCGCCAGATCTACCACCTTTACGTTTTCCCTGGCTTCTGACAGACCTATATTAATGACAATTTTCTCAATCCTGGGTACCTGCAACCGGTTTTTAAAATCATATTTTTCCATCATTCCCGGAATAACTTTTTCTAAATAAAATTTTTTAAGTCTTGGTTCGTGTTTTGAGCTCATATTACATTCCTTTGTCCAACATTATTAAACTATCATTTCACCGCATTTCCTGCAGATTCGAACTTTTTTACCATCCGATAAAAAATCATTTTTTGCCCTGGTCGGTTGGTCGCATTTAGGGCAAACCAGCATCAGGTTTGATATCGCTACCGGCATCTCAACTTCACTTACTCCTCCCGGATCGGTTTGAGAAGGCTTTTTATGCTTTTTTACAATATTAATTTTTGAGACAACCGCTCTATTTTCTTCAGGCATTGTTCTCAAAACTTCGCCTCTTTTGCTTTTATCTTTACCCGCAATTACAACAACTTTATCTTTTTTCTTTAAGAATGCCACGAAATTCCTCCTATACCACTTCCGGAGCCAAAGAAATAATCTTCAAAAAATTCTTTTCTCTTAATTCACGGGCTACCGGCCCGAATATTCTAGTTCCTTTAGGGTCGCCATTTTCATCGATAATAACACATGCATTATCGTCAAATTTGATATAAGAACCGTCTTTTCTTTTGTGCTCTTTGGCAACGCGAGAAACCACGGCTTTAACAACAGTGCTTTTTTTAACATTAGCTGTCGGCAAAGCATCTTTCACAGTGCCTACTATAATATCCCCGATAAAACCATACCTGCGTCCGGTTCCGCCCAAAATCCTGATGCACATTAACTTTTTTGCACCGGTGTTATCCATAACAGTCAACATTGTACGTTCTTGTATCACTTTAAAGATCCCTCACTTTTTGTATTTAAAATCTTTGCGATCCGCCATCTTTTTAGTTTTGAAAGCGGCCTGGTTTCAATTATTTCGACAATATCGCCTTCATGAGTTTCATTTTTTTCATCGTGAGCGTGAAATTTTTTCGGAATTCTCAAGACTTTTTCATACTTGCTATGGCGGACCGTGCGGATTACTTTTACCACCCGGGTTTTGTCCATTTTATCGGACACTACTACTCCTGTAACTGTTTTTCTTGTTGGCTGATTTTCCATGGCTATCCTTTTTATGCTTTATTAAATTTCTGTTTAAGAAGCGTTTTCATGCGCGCTATATCTTTGCGCATTTCTCTTATTTCAAGAGGATTTTTCAAGGGTGCTGATTTGTGCTGGACTTTAATTCTATAATACTTTAACATTTTATTGTCCAGCTGTAAAGTCAACTCAGGTAAAGTCAAATCCTTTAATTCATTCCATTGTTTTGTTTTCATTTCTTCCTTCTTAATTCCGCATGCCACGCGCTTAGAAGCGTATGCGGTATATTCCTCTTGCTATTCTGCTCTGTGAACGTATTTCGTTCTTATGGAAAATTTGTGAGTTACTAAACGGATAGCTTCCCGGGCATCTGCTTCGTTTATTCCTTCAAGTTCAACTATTATTCTGCCGGGCCTTACCACGGCTACCCAATGATCTGGATCGCCTTTGCCTTTTCCCTGCCTGGTTTCAGCAGGCTTTTTTGTGACTGGTTTATCCGGGAATATTCTTAACCAAACCTTTCCGCCCTGTTTTAATGAACGAGCTAAAGATAACCTGCACGCTTCAATCTGCCTGGCAGTTACCCAACCGCCTTCAAGGGCCTTCAAACCGTATTTACCAAAAGCTATTTCAGAACCTCTGGTAGACAAGCCTTTAATTCTTCCTCTTTGTTGTTTTCTGAACTTTACTCGTGATGGCATTAACATCGTTTCTTACCTCAAAATTATTCTGTTTCAGTTCCTTCTACCGGGGCTATCAAGTCGTCAATCGGTTTCTGGTCCGTAAGGCTTTCAATCCTGTCTCTTTCGACCAGCTTTGCTTCTTTTTCTTTAAGAAACTCTTTATCAGTTTTTCTATAAAATTCTTTTTTAAAGATCCAGGCTTTTACGCCGATCTTTCCTTTTTTGATCATTGCTTCGGAGAAACCGTAATCAATATCAGCCCTGAATGTATGTAACGGTATGCGGCCTTCCCTTATCCATTCAGACCTGGCTATTTCTGCTCCGCCTAGCCTGCCGCCAACCATAATTTTAATTCCCAAGGCTCCGGATGACATTGTTTTCTCAATCGCGCGTTTCATCGCACGCCTATAATTAATGTTTTTTTCCAGCTGTAATGCAACTGCTTCCGACACTAATTGCGCGTCTAAAGCCGGCTCTTTTATTTCCATGACGTTAATAAAAGTCTTTTTGCTAGATATTATTTCTAGATCATGCCTTAAATTTTCAATTTCCTGGCCTTTTCGTCCTATAACTATACCAGGCCTGGCCGTATATATGTTAATTCTCAGGTATTTCCCTACACGTTCGATAACAACTTTCGAAATGCCGGCCATTCTAAGCTTATTTTTTATATACTGCCTGATTTTGTAATCCTCTTCTATCAGCGCCGGCTGTTCACGCAAATTAAACCATTTTGACGTCCAGTCTTCGATATAACCTAATCTGTTTGCTTTTGGTGATACTTTTTGTCCCATTTAAATCCGTCCTTTACATTTTATTAAATTTTTTTGTCTGCGACAATTATT
>Ga0180007_10000991_pt1 | contig 41413 bp, 52 predicted proteins | sample MM_PC_MetaG_FD_121122 | JGI IMG/M metagenome (GOLD analysis project Ga0180007, IMG submission 121122) | Groundwater microbial communities from the Aspo Hard Rock Laboratory (HRL) deep subsurface site, Sweden - MM_PC_MetaG | ecosystem: Environmental > Aquatic > Deep subsurface > Groundwater... | reverse complement strand
TTTAGCTAGGCCCCTATCAACTTCTTCATTACCTTTTTCCAATCCCCAATGAGCTCCAACTAAACAAGCAAAAGTCATAATCATTGTTCTTGTGGCAAAATTTATTTTATTCATTTTTTATGGACTCGTTGTAAAAATTAAAAGAATAACAACTATTTAAATCTTTATTTTTTATAACTATGTAGGCGTAAATCACCTATTTTCACTCCGCAAAAACTTTCTATCAAAAACTAAAACTTACTGCATAGCAATTGTAGTGATTAAAAAACATAAAATCAAATAAAAAGTAGTGGTTAAACAACAAAACAACAATTTCAAAAAATCTAAACAACTCCCACAAACACTGTCCAAAAATTCAAACAACTTTATATATCTCAATTACCATTCATTTTTACAAAAAGGTGAATCAAATGATAATCTGTAAAAATTGTAAAAAACAAGTAATTCCCCATGCAAAAGGAATGTGCACAACTTGCTACAAAAAACTAGCTTGGAAACCAAAACCAAAAATATGTAAAAGATGCAATCGAGAACTCCCTCATCACGCAAAAGGTTTTTGCGCTGGATGCTACAACATCTTATTTAATTTAGACCACGCAAAAGCTCATAATTACAAAAAATGGCATAATCTTGAACTAGAAACTTACAAAGAAATAACTAAACAGTGTTTTATCTGCAATTTTGAAAAAATAGTTGAATTACATCATTTAGATGGAAAAAAAGAAAACAATTCTAAAGAAAACTTAATTGGCCTATGCCCAAACCACCACAAAATGATTCATAACTATAAATTTAAAGATGAATTCCTTGAAGAAATAAACAACAAAAGAAAACAACAAGGGCTAAAACCTGTTGAAAACACAGACATTTTCATCCAAAACAACCCAAGAAAATAAACAACTCACTCTTTCAAACTTCCAAAATACTTCCCATAACTATTCTTTATTCTTTTTGCAGAAACTCTTCCAGTCTTTGCTTTAATATATTTTCCCTTCAATCCAGTTCTAGGCAAACCTTTTGAAAAACCCTCTATCTTTTTTTCAACTTCTCTTTTTTCTTCATCATCCCAAATCTTACTATGATCAAGTTCTACTTTCTCACACTCTTTTTTTAAATCCAAATCTTTCATAATAATCAATAAATTCTGCAAAAACTTTTAAGCGAAAAAAAATAACAAAAATTTAATTTTTCCACCTCTTCAACTCTGTCAACTTCTTCTCAGCCATCCCTCTTGCCAACTCCTCAGACATCCCTAATTGAGAAACACTAATCCCAACCAATTTATCAATTTTACCCTGCAAGTTAATTCCCTCATCAGTAAATTTTCCATTTTGAAAACAAAATTTACAATAATCCTCACTCCATCCCCCAAAATCATCAATTCCATGATCCTCTTCTTGCTTCATAGGCATCCCACAACTCTGACAAATATTTTTTGAATTTAATCCTGAATTATAGTCCTTGTCCCCTTCCATCCACTAAAAAAATTAAAATCATTAATAAACCTTGCGTTTAAACAATTCTAATCAGTTTTTTTAGATCGAATATGCCCACACTCACCACATCTATAAAATTCATAATAGCCTCCCTCACTATACTCTACAACCACATTTCTGTTTCCACATTTTGGACAATAAAAGCTCAAGCTGTTAGTACCTCCTTTTTCATTCAAAGTTAGTCCAAGTCCCATTTTAAAAAGTACAAATAATAACAATATTACTAAGCATCCGAACTTAATAAATACTATGAAAAAACCAAACATTTAAATTTCCCAACTTCCTTATAACTTTATGAAAAAGAGGAAAAATAAATTGAAAATAAATAAGAACTTAGGGATAGGAGTTTTTGTTATGATTTTAATTTTAGGTGCAGTTTTAACTGCAGTTAAAACAAAATCACCTTATAGTGTTGCCATAGGAATTTTAATAGGGTACTTAGTTTCTTTTTTGATGAACCGACTTAAAAAATAAATGGGGTAAACACACAGCCTTATCCAATAATCCTAGTATTCACTGCCCTCATCGCAAAAATCTCATTTATCAATAATCCGATTTTTATTCTTTTTGAATTTACTATTATTAGAAATTTTCTTAGACCCGAAATAATAAAGAAAAAAACCAAATTTTAAAACAATTCCTTGCTATTTATCAACAATAACTTCCGGTTTTTGCAGCCTTAACATTCTTATTTTATCGCCCTCTTTAAAATCAATAAAAAAAGCAATTTTTATTTATATAAAATTATACTTTTCAAAACAATCAATAAAAAACGATCGGGTTTATAAACAAATTAAAAAGTAACAAACCAGAGTCTTAATTCTAATGTGCGATAAGGGGTTAACAGTTAAGAGTGAATCTAAATGGTTATAAATTTCTCCATTTACACCCAATTTTTTCAGAACGAGCCTTTTTTTCAGCCCCTATTATATCATTCTTATATTTTTTATCTTCATAAAATCTTGCAATAGCAAGACCCTCTTCAACCATAACTAAATTAATATTTTTATCATCAATAAAAATCCACCTAAGTAGTCTTTTATATTGGTCTTTATCATTTACATCCCTCTCTAAAATAACTTCTTTATCCAAAATTAATTCCTCTAGTCTTTCCTTTGCTTCCTTAAAACAATCCTCTCCCTTCTCAGCAGTATCCATTCCTAGTAACCTAACACTTCCCCCTTTAATAACTACAGTGTCCCCGTCAATAACTTTTGAAACAAAACCCGTTTCAACAGGATTTCTATTAAAATTATCAAAAACCAAACTTCCAGACAAACTAGGTTTAAGATAGTTAAAAATCAAAACAAAATTTACAACAACAATTACTAGCAAAACTATCAAGATCACCTTATTTTTCATAAAAATATTAGGATATCTGAGGTTTTATTCTTTTCTACCCCGCATTCCCTCGAATCTTATCCATTATCTTTTGAAAACCTAAATGATAATCCCGCACGCGGACAGGAGCCTGAGATAATGGCCGATTATGTGCAATAGCATTTCTAATAGGTTCCATATCTTGTAACCTAGCACACCACTCTTTTGTATCAATATAATTTGAAAAAATAGTTTTATTTCCCTCAATAATTATTTTATAATCATAAAAATCCGCAAACAACAATAAATCTGCTTCTTTTTCTTCATCTAATCCCTCTTCTCTTCTAGAAGCACATTTTGCACGAACCTTTTTTGGAACACCTTCCCTCCACCACCGCTCCTTAAAATTCTCTTCCAACAAAATCCTAATAAATTCCCTAACATTATTTTCAAATAAATACAAGGAATCTCTTTTTGAAATAACCACACCTCCCCCAGGACTTAAACTTTTTGAAAGACATTTTGCCAAATATTCTTTAACAGAAACTGCATTCGGAAGCTTATAAAAACTAAGAGTTTCCTTAAAATAAGGTTCAGCTTCTTTAAATCTTCCCATTTTATACAACAGCTCACCCAGCCCGATTTTTGGAGCCCATAAATGAGGCCCTAGTTGAATAGATTTTTTAAACAGCTTTTCAATTGTTTCCAATGATTCAATCTCTTTCAATCTCTTATTAACCAACTCCTTTCCAAGATAATAATAGCCCATCGGATCCTGAGGATTCCGCCTTATACTTTCTTTCAAATAGTCTTCTGCATCCATATCTCTCACCTTTTTTAGAATTTCTAATAATTTAAACTATTTAGACTTTTTAATGATTTCTTTACTGAATCACTTATCTCCAAAAACCTTTTAAATAAGTTCGCACAATTAAATGTATGAAAAAAGAATTAATTAAAAGAATAAACCCTTTAAGAAAGATTTTAGCACTATTTATTATAGCATCTGCTTTATATTATCATTTTTTAGGGAAAAATATAGCTTTAATAACCTTTTCAATTTTGATGGCATTATTCTTGTTTTTTGACTTTCTTCATTATTCTTCTAAAGGAAGGAATAAATTTGCTTGTTTGTTTTTTAAATTATACCCTAAAAAATCTTTTGAGAAAAAACATATTTTTACAGACGGAACAATTTTTTTTATTTCAACAATATTAATGATTTTATTCTTTCCAAAAGAAATTGTAGTTTTAAGTTTAATAATATATGGGTTTTGCGATCAAGCAGAAAGGATTTTCGGAATACTATTTTCTTCAGAAAAATTGTTTTGGAATAAATCTAAAAATTGGATTGGAACTTTATTTGGATTATTTATAGCAATTCTTGCAGGAACTTTGTTCACAAGACTCTTAAATCTAAATTTTTCAATGCACTCATTAATAATTGCTTCTGCTTTAGCAGCATTAGCCGGCACTTTGAAAAATAAGGGTATGATCTTTGATGATAATTTACTTATGCCCTGGCTAACTGCCCTATCTTTTTTAATATTCCAATGAACACCCAACATTTCCTCAAAAACCTTGAAACAGAAATAAAAATTGCAAAACTAAGTCCATATACACTAAGAAATTATCTAGATTTTAACAAACAGTTGTTTAAACACTCAAACAAACAACCAACAGATATCAATCAACAAGATGTAAAATATTTTTTAGCAGATAAAATGCAAGATAGAGCACCCTCTTCAGTCATCCTAGGTTTAGCAGCAATAAAATTTGCATTTACTTCTTTAATACAAAAAGATCCAACAGCAGGAATCAAACGTCCAAAAAATCAGAAAAAAATTCCCATAGTTTTAACAAAACAAGAAGTCCAAGAATTACTAAAATCCGCCCAAACTCTAAAAAGTAAATTAATACTTCAACTTCTTTATTCATCAGGATTAAGAGTTTCTGAAATTGTAAAACTTCAATCCACCAATATTGATTTTACTGAAAACACTGGCTGGGTTAGGGACGGAAAAGGTGGAAAAGATAGAATGTTTATTTTTTCTTCGAAACTAACAAAAAAGTTAGAAAAATTTATAAAAATGCATCCTGAATGGAAATATATTTTCTCTCCAATAAAACCATTAACAACAAGAAATATTCAAAAAATAGTTCAAAGAACAACTCAAATAGCCGGAATTGATAAGGAAGTGCATCCTCACACATTAAGACATTCTTTCGCAACCCATCTTTTGGATGCAGGAGTAGATATAAGAAAAATTCAAGCCCTCTTAGGGCACGCCTCAATTGCAACAACTCAGATCTATACTCATATCAGTAGTACTCAATTAAAAAATATTAAAAATCCCTTAGATAGCCTATAGTTTTTTAAACAACCAAACACTAGAATCATCAAAGATGCAAACTTAAATGAGGGTTGCATCTAGGGAACCTTGGTTCCCTGGATTAAAAATGACAGAAAAAAACCAAATTTACAAATGTGAAATATGTGGAAACATTGTTGAAGTATTACATGTTGGAGCAGGTGAATTAGTCTGTTGCGGAAAACCAATGATCCTTCAAAAAGAAAACACTGTTGATGCAGCAACAGAAAAACATATACCGATTCTAGAAGAAATTAGAGATAATAAAATTAAGGTCAAGATTGGAGAAATAGATCATCCAATGACTGAAGAACATAACATCGAATGGATAGAGTTAGTTTTCAATGAAAAAATTATAAGAAAAAACCTCAAACCTGGAGAAAAGCCTGAAAAAGAGTTTACAATAAGATTAAAACCATTCACCCCTCGAGTTTACTGCAATCTACACGGATTATGGAAATCAGATACTATTTCTTAACTTTTTTACTTTTATTTCCAAAACCCCCGGTCAAGATTATACTTGCACCATTCACAATAAATATTATTCCAACAAATAAAAACAAAAAATAACAAGGAGTTATTTCAATCAATTCACAACTATCACAAATAGATGTACGGGAAAATTTATTAAATAAACACCAAAGCATCCCCATAATCACAAATCCAAATCCCAAAACTCTAAACCAATTCACACTCTTCTTTTTCCTCTAATTGAAAAGCGAATCTTGTTTTTAAAAATTTAGTCTAAAATATATTTTAGATTGATTAAAAGTTTATAAAAGAAAAGAATGTTTAATTTTATGGCTAAAAAAACACTCAAGTTAGAATTTAGGTTAAAAAATCTACAGACTAATAAACCTTCAGGCCCCACTTACAACCATCCAAGAGATTCCCGCATAACATTTATTACAGGACAATATCAAATGAAAAGACTTAGACACAACAAAAGAGATAAACCTTATAATGAATAAATCACCAAAATCCTTTTAAAACTTCTTTAATACAAACCTATATTCATAAAAAGAGATTTAAATACCATGGCACTTTATTCACACTCAAGATTATCTTCATTTGAACAATGTCCGCTTAAATATAGATTTAGATATATAGAAAAAATAGACCCAGATTTTAAACAATCAATAGAGGGATTTCTCGGAAACAAGGTGCATGATACTTTGGAATGGATTTATAATCATCCCAAAAAAGAAACCTTAGAATCTGACGATGTGATTAAACATTATATTGAAAACTGGAACAAAGATTTCAGCCCAGCAATAAAAATAGTGAAAGCAGATTTAACTGCCGAGGTTTATTTTAATAAAGGACTAAAATTCTTAATTTGCTATTTTTTAAAACATAAACCATTCAAAGATGGAACAATCGCAACAGAAAAAAGAATTTTTATTGACCTTGACAAAGAAGGATCAAAAAAATTAATAGGTTACATTGATAGGTTAGTCCATAATAAAGAAACAAACATTCTTGAAGTTCATGATTATAAAACCTCTGGCTCAATAAAATCCCAAGAAGAGTTGGATAATGATAGACAATTAGCCATTTATTCAATCGCAATAAGGAATGAATTTAAAGAAGCAACAGATGTCCATTTAGTATGGCATTTTCTTGATTTTAACCAAACACTTGTTTCCAAAAGAACAATTGAGCAATTAGCACAACTCAAACAAGATATCATAAAACTAATAAATAAAATTGAAAACGAAAATGATTTTCCTCCACAGCCTAGTATCTTATGTAACTGGTGTGAATATCAAAGTAAATGCGATTTATTCCAAAAAAATATTGGAAATCTTAAATTAAAATCTAATAAATCTGGTGAACATCAGGCTAGTCTTGAAAATTTCAGAAATTAGCCCATAAATCCTTATAAACAAATTACCCCTATTTTTTTATTGTATAAAATCTTTATAATTTTTTGATTTTATACCATTAAAAATCCTAAGGAGATTTTTTAAAATGTGGTCATTAATCCAAGATAAAAAAGAGCTAAAACCATTAAATTTTTCAAATGGAAAAACTCAAGAAGATATTGTAAAAGAAGTCATAGAAGCAGCTGGAGAAGGATATAAAGTAATATTCATTAGGGGCATGTGTGGGACTGGAAAAAGCGCAATAGCATTAAATCTAGCAAGACATTTTGGAAAAACCTCAATAGTAGTTCCAATAAAATCCCTCCAAGAACAATATGCTAAAGACTACACAGAAAAATTATATGTTTTAGACAAGCAAAATGACCAACCCCTAAAAATATCTTCAATTTTTGGACGAAAAAACTTTAAGTGTAAATTCTTAGAAGAAAACCCAGGTTTAGAGAAAAGTTACACAAAAGAAAAAAAAGAAGTTAATGCCACTCTTTCAGAAATATTTTCACCAGCAAAATACATTCAACAAACTATAAAAAAACAACAAGATGAATCTGCAGACAACACCACCCTGCCATGTAAAATAGAAATAAAAGAAAAAAACATACAACTAATCAAAAGTTACCTAAAACAAAATCCACTAGTTAAAAGATCTAATTTTTCCTCGATTAATGAAGTAAAAAGAATGTCAATTGCTCCTGTCTGCCCTTACTGGTCCCCCCTTCTTCCCCTTGAAATAGATATAACTTTTAAAAACTCAAATAAATTCCGGTACAAAGGTCTCAATAACATTGAATTTGTATTACATCAAAGAGAACCAGGGTGTAAATACTATGAACAATATATTGCATATAAAAATGCAGACGCAATAATCTTTAATTCATTAAAATACAAATTAGAAACCTTAATGAGCCGAAAACCTCAAACGGAAATTGAAATAATTGACGAATGCGATGAGTTTTTAGACAGCTTTGCAAATCAAGAAAAAATTAATTTAAACAGATTACTCTTTGCATTAAACATGCTTTTCCCAGAGGATTCAAAAACTGAAGAAATAATAAAAGATCTAACCGATATAACAAACTTAATAAAAAAGAAATATTCTCCGTCAGATCAAATATTTGAGTTAGATAAATCTCCAATCAAAGACATTTTACTAACCATTTTAAGAAACCGGGACCTTCTCCATGAAATTGAGGTTGACGAATCAAGCTATTTATATCATCTTGAAGAAGTTGCAAAAATGTTTTACGATTTTATCGAAGAAACCTATTTTTCTATTGAAAAATCCGAAAATGACCAAGATATTTTTATAAAATTGGTAACAACAAATCTCAAAAAAAGATTTAAAGACCTCGTTGAAAAAAATAAAATTATTGTTATGATGAGTGGAACATTACATTCAGAAAAAGTTCTTAAAAATATCTTTGGATTAGATAAATTTAAAATAATCAATGCAGAAATTCAACATCAAGGCGAATTAATTAAATGCAAACACGGTTATGAAAAAGATTGCAGTTATAACAACTTTAAAAATAATAATATAACCCGAGAAGAATACTTGAAAAGTTTTTCAAAAACAATTGCTTGTGCAAAACCACCAACCTTAGTTCATTTAACAAGTTTTTCAGATCTTCCGTCAGAATATGAAAAACAAGAATATAATTTAGATAATCTTCCAACCAGTCAAGAATTGATCAGAAATCAAAACCTTGACCCTCTTGGAGATAGGGTTAAAGATTTTAAAAATAAAAAAATTCCAGTGTTATTCACAACAAAATGTTCTAGGGGGGTAGATTTTCCCGGGGATACCTGCAACTCAATAATCGTTTCAAGGTTTCCTTATCCCAACATATCCTCTCTTTTTTGGAAAATACTTAAAAGAACAAACCCCGAATATTTTATGGATTTTTACATGGATAAAGCACATAGAGACTTATTACAAAAGATTTACCGAGGATTAAGATCAAAAAAAGATAGGGTTTATTTACTCTCTCCAGATATTAGGGTCTTAAACTTTAACTTAAAATAATTAACTTCCAACAACCGGAACTTCTTCAGCATCATCTGATTCATCAGACCTGATCAACTGCACAATAGAATAAACACCCCTTAAAAAGAATTCCACAATAAAAATAAAAATAAGAAACATCAAGATATTTGAAAAAATACTCGGAATCTGCTGTAATTTAATCAATAAATGCTCACTATTAAAAAAATTATCCCCTAAAATAAAAGTTGCTAAAACTGTAAATGGCAATATTTTTGCAAGATCCTTGGATAGTTCTTCACTGACATACGAAGTAGCCCTTGTTGAAGCAATAATTGCTGCAGCAACTAAAAGGAGCTGGTGAGTATCTTGAGATTCAGACAAGACTAATAAGAATATGGATAAAATTGCAAACCAAAATATCACTAAAAAAGGTAAAACAATGAGATATTCTATTGTGTAGAGTCCCATTGCAAAGAATTTCTCTAAGCCAGGATGACTAGAATAATTATATTGCTTTAAATTTAATTGAATAATTTCCCTACATGCAAGAAATCTATAAAATTTCCAAATAAACAAAGAGTAAATAAATATAAGGACTGTATAAATGATTAAACTGAACAATGGTTTTTGATCTTCAGGAATAGAATCAAGAATCTTCTGAAAAAACCCAAATAATGCTTCAAATGCCATCTTCACCCTTTTTTATAAATTAGGGGGAGATATTAATAAACCTTTCTATTGAAAACTTTGAAATTATACCTTTTAAAAATTTTCTATAACTATCTGAAACTTTTCTGTCTTTTTTTCCTAGCCTTACTATCTCCGGGTTTATAGGCTTCTTTTCTTCGGGTATCTGCAATTAATAAGTTTTTATCATATTTAACAAATTCTTTTTTTAAAGCTTCTGACTTTGTAAAACTTAAAATGGCTCTTGCAATTGCAAGTCTAGATGCCTCAATTCTACTTTCAGAACCTCCTCCCTTAACATTAACAATAATATCAAAATTAACCCCCCCCAGAACTTTTTTTGCAATTTCAATAGGCTCATCAATAACCAATTTTTTAAAAAAATCAAGATTTTCATAAGGCGTTCGATTTATCATAATCTTTCCACTACCTTCTACTATTGTGGCCTTTGCTAGTGCAGTCTTTCTCTTTCCTCCGACAGTTAATTTTTTATCCATTTTAAATTTTAGTTAATAGTTCTTTTAATTCAATATATTTTGATTTTTTTGATGCCCTAATTTTAATAATTTTTTTATCTTCAAACTCTTTTGGAAATCTATCATAACAGGTTATTTTTTTAAAGGCCAATTTTCCCTGACCGCCTCTAAAATCTGGCAACATGCCCCTCATCCCTCTTTTTAACATTTGATAAGAAATTTTAGGGTATTTTGGGCCTTTAAGAGAATGGCCCCCTTTTTGAGATATAGATCTATACTTCTCAATAATATCTTTTTTATTCCCTGTAATAACCACATTTTCAGAATTAATAACAATGACTTCATTACCCTCTAATGCTCGTTTAGCAACAAAACTACATAGCCTCCCAAATACAGCACCCTTCCCATCAATGATAATAGTTTTCGCTTCCATCTTATCCAATAATTTCAACCCCTTTTAAATCTTTATTTTTTTCAATTTCTTCTTTAACACTCTTAACCTCACAACCTGATTTATTTAACTTTTCCATAGCAGTCTCCGAGAATCCCAACGCAGCAACACTTATTTTTTTATTTATCTCCCCACTACCCAAAACCTTCCCAATAATAATTATTTTATTACCCTCAATTTTATCTAATTCATCTAAATTAATATTTTTATATCTACTCCTCGGTCCAGAAATCTTCTTAGCTAAGCCTAAATGTTTATTTTTTTTAGCCAGTTCAATTGTTTCAACGATGTTAAAACTATTTTTATTTTTTATTCTCTTTGATATTCTGGTTTTACTTATCATTTTATTAGACTAACAGAAGTAATTAACTTCTGCTCAGCGCTGTATGTACAATTTCTTAGTAAATTTGAAATTGTACAGACAGAAAATTTTTAATTTTCTGTAACTCGCAGGTTAAACTTCAAAACAATTTCCCCTTTAAAAACCTTTCGAATACTCTTTTGAGGATGCGGGAAAGAGGATTCGAACCCCTGTAAGCACTAAGCTACTTGGACCTTAACCAAGCCCGTTTGACCACTCCGGCATTCCCGCACAAAAGTCATAGAATTATCACAAAAGAAGCATATTTATAATTTGTTATTTAAAAGAAATCTATTTAACACTTTTTTCTAACTCTTTGAGGTTATCTTCAAGAGCCTCAATAGCCTTCAGAAAGATATCTTTAACCTCAATCTGACCCCAAGACTCAACATTCAATTCAATTCCTAAGGAATCCTTCAAACTCTTAATTTTTTTGAGTATGTCCTCTGAAACCCTTTTATTTCTCAATTCATCCTCATTAAAACTAACTTTTCCATCATTATCAACATAAACAAAGTCCAAGATATCTTCATCTAAATCATGCCTATAAAAAATAAGTCCGGGAGAATATTTGATATGATCAACCCCTTTTCCTAAACTAGCTTCACAAACCATTTCTACTTCTTGATCCTTTTCTAAAAGAACCAGTGGAATTTTAAATTCAGTCCCAACATTAGGTTTTAAATCAGTAGAATAAACTCCACCCGGCCCACTTTCTTTTAACTTAAATTTGGACAGGGATATAGCCTTTTCTGTTTTTATAGGAACCAAACCGATTCTATGTGCAAGGATTTCATCATATAACGCAGAATCGTTTTTTATTATCTCAACTTCATCAATTGCCATAACTGGAATTTCTAAAACACTCCTCCTTATAGCATTAGCTAAACTTACACTCATATCACTAACAAAACTTAATTTTTGCTTGTCTTTATCATAATTTTTAATTTTTATCATATTATTTGTTATTTTTTAGGTTTTTAAACCTTACACCCGCCTTCCCCTACGTCCACCCTTCTTCTTAGGACCTCCACGAGGTATACGGGTAGTATCCATGATTGAAATAATCTTAAATCCGGCACGAGTCAAAGATTTTATAGCAGCATGAGTTCCAGGGCCAGGATTGTTTTGACCTGTTGACGCACGAACCTTCACATAAAACCCCGTAATACCATTGTCTTTTGCTTCTTCAGCGATTTTTTGTGCAATAAACATTGCAATAGTCGGGTTTGCCTTTAATCTATCTTGCTTTGTTGATTGGCCCCCAGTAAATTTAGCTAAACTCCTTCCAGACATATCTGTAAGATTCATTATGGTATTATTAAAAGTAGTATAAATATTAAGAACCCCTACTCGGTCTTGCCTAGTCTTTTTTTTGACTTCTTTTCCTTCATCTGACTTTTGGTCTTCCCTAGATTCTTTTTTACTATCTGCTTCCATCATTATTTATCTCCCTCAACACTTTCTTCTGTTTTCTTTCCTTTGCTCTCTTTTTCAATACTTTTCTTTATTTCTTCAACCTTACCCTTTTTATTTTCTACAACTTTTAATGTGATATTAAGTTTAATCAAGCCTTCTTCTTCAGAAGAAACATGATAAGAAGGAATATTAACAATCTGATCCCCGATTAAGACATGTTTATGTGTGATTAACTGTCTTGATTGTTTAGGGGTAGTTGTAAATCCTTTTTTATGAACAATTGTTTGCAATCTTCTTTTAAGCCAGTCTTCCTTATCTAAAGCAAGAGCATCAGCAATAATCTCTGTTTTAAATCCTTTTTTTTGCATCCTTTCCACAAAAGCCTTTTTTTCATCTTCTTCTGCAGTAATAAGCTTCTTAGCCTGATTTCTAACCCTTCCAATCGCAGCATCAGCTTTCCAAATCTCTTTTTTGTTCTTTAATCCGTATTTTTCCTTTAAAACATTCTCTTCTTCAATTCTAGCCTTATCAAAAGGCCTCTGTGGTCTCGAATATTTTTTCTTTTGTCTTTTCATGGTTTATTTCTGTACTCCCTTCTTACTTTTTACTCCAACCGCTTTTTTCTTTCCTTTAGCCCTAAAGTTACTTCGAGTCCTTTGACCCCGTGTAGGATGTCCAAATGCATGCCGGAGTCCCCTATAAGATCTAATCTTTTTTAATCTTCTAATATCAAACTCTTTTTTCATATCTAAACCCGTAGTTATCAAATGACCCTCCTTACCCGTTTCAAAATCATTTCTCCGATTAAGTAAAAAACTAGGAAGTTTAGGGTCACTTAAAAAATCAGTTATGTTTTTTAGATCAGCCCCAGTTAAATCAGAAACTTTTTTATTAGGATCTATTTTTAAAATCTCACAAATCGCATTTGAAATTGCCCATGAAACGCCTTTGATATACGTCAAACCTGTAAGAATTTTTTTATTACCTGGAATATCGGTTTGCACAATTCTAATTATAGAAAACTCATTTCTTTGTTTTTCTTCTTGTTTAGGCTTTTGTATTTGTTCTACCATGTATTTTGGTGTATATGTGCTTTTTTAAAACTTTTGATTTTAAGAATTTACTTTAATTCCCAATAAATAGGAAATATTTTTCCTTTCCTGTAATTTCTTCAATAAATCTTTTTTCAATTGCTTTTTTTGGATCTGGAAGATTTGATACTCTTTTTTTTAAATCTTCTAGTGATTCAAAAGATTTTTTATTTCTTTCATCTAAAATTGCCTCGGTATGCTTCTTCCCAAATCCAGGAAGCAATTCAAATTGATGAAGCCGAGTATTAATCGCTTCTGCAGAATTAAAAAAATCAATAAATTTTTTCTCATCTTGAGAAATTTGCTTTTCAATAAATTCTTGCAATTGTTCTCTTGCAGTTTCTGTTAACTTGTTTTCTGGAAGCCTTCCAAGGATGTAATAAATTTTATCCCTTTTACCATCTCCAATATAAACATTCTCATTAACTTCTAATTTGATTCCCCGTCTAGGAATTAATTGAAGTAAAACAAAATTTTTCATCCCAATAGCCTGGGCTATGGGCATCATTTTCTTTTCTAATGGATAACCATAAGGCAAATAATCTAAAACTATTGCATTTTCTTCTTTTTCCATATTCAATCTCCTTCACCTTATTTTGAACTTTTAACAATTTCTAGTATTTTATTAATTTCATCCTCGTTTAAGCTAACATCTATAAAGATTTTATTAACATCAGATGCATCAACCGGGCACATATCCACTATTTTTACAATATGATCTCTTTTTATCTTAATTGAATCTAATTTTTCTAGCTCTTCTTTGATTTTTTTTGCATGTTCTGGCTTTGTCTTAAGGAATTTTTTTAAAAATAACTCCATTTCTTGTTTTTTATCACTATCTGGAATGTCATTTAACAATTCCTGCACTTCATTCATGTTTAAAGGTGTTCGATCTAATATCATTTTATCTATTTTAACTTTTTTAAATGAACGGGATGGATTATATAAGTCTTTTCTTTGTTCAAATCATTTATTTTTACAACATATGAACTTCCTCTTTTTCCATTAATAACTCCAGACCTTCCCTGTATTGTTTTTGGAAATTTTGGCCTTAAACTTAGTTCTCTTTTTACAGAGACTCTCTCCCCCTCTTTAAATTCTTGAAAGTAATTACTAAGTTTAATCTTTCCATGATCTCGTTTTGATTTTCTTTTTATCATCTTTATCAAACCTCTATCTAAGTCTAATTTTTAACCTCTTCAACAAAATTTATAGAATTATAGTGTTTAAAAAGTTATCTATCCAAGGAAGCTTTCTAGAAAATGGCTAAAATTATCAAACCAACAAATCCGAGGAGAAGTAAAATAGCAATTAACCAGATCCACCATAAAGACCTTTTCTTTTTGTATTGCAATGGTTGTTGAGATATTTGTTCCTCCATTTTATACTCCTAATGCTAAAAAATGCCACCAAGGCTTTTTAGTATAAACAAGATCTCCATTTTCAACATTAACACCTTGCTCAACATCAGCATTAACCGGAAATATAAAGAACAATCTTGCTTTTTTTGTTCCAGTAATTGAATAAACCCCCAATCCCTTATATTCACTTATTTCAATTTCTTTAACATCTGAAATTTTTTTAGCTCTTGAACTAGCCTCCTCCGGAAGAATTTTCATTTCTTTATTTCCACTCGAAGTCTTAATATAAATTTTTTCTGATTCTTCAATCACATCCAAAGATGTTTCAATCGTGTTATCTTCCACAGTTAAGGTATTTTTTCTAACGTTTCTTTCAACAGAAACTTCTTTAGTTTGAATATAAGATTTAGGCCGTTGATGATTTTGGTCAACTTGAACATCCCCATTACCTTCATTGAGGTTATTATTTTGGTCAACTTGAACATCCCCATTACCTCCCCCTACTATATTATCACACCTCCTTGACCCATTAGGAATATTATTACTAGTTCCACATTCGTTCATATCAATGCAATGTCTTGTTTGATAACCATTATTACATTCAGTCCAGGATGTACAGTTCCATATTTCTTTACAAATACAAATTTTATAATTAGAATATTTCTCATCACATTCAAAATCTTCTTCACAATCCTCATCAGACACGCATCCCTCAAAACATTCTCCCCCATAACATTTATAATTGTCAGGACATTCAATAACCTCCTCTTCCAATGCAGCATCGTTACAATAATATTCATTAACAGATTCTGAACCTGCACAATAATCTTCGTAATGCTCATTAAATTTTTCACCATAAACAATTCCCTTAGAATAAACATTAATTCCATCAAGATATTGTGAAGTTACATCCGTATCATTACATATCCAATTAGGTTCACAATTCCCAAAAACATCAATTTCATTTTCAGGATCCCAGGTAAATCTATAATTCCCATTAGAATAAGTTAAATTAAAAATATTTCCATGCACTATTAATCTATATCTCCCATCAGAGATAAATGTAGGCGGGTAGGTTTCTCCAGTAGTGTCCTCTGTTAATACAGAACGCTTATAACTCATGATAACCCCTCCCTCGCCCCGGATGGGCAAAACAACATAACTCTTGTTAGCATTGTTAACAATTTCTCCTTCTTTTACAACTACTTCATTCTTTTTCTTATTTTCATAAGATTCAAAAATTGCCACATTAACATTATTAACAAAAGCAGAATCTCCTTCATTTATGTCCAAGGTTTCTTCAGAATCATCTAATTCAACTTTAACTCTTACTACGCCCCCACTAACAGAAACAACAGTTACATCATAATATGTGAGTGAAAGGGTGCCAGGAACATTAGTAACGCTTATTCTCCTCGATTTTCCAACTTCAATATCTTCTTTATCCCAATAGCTACTATTCAAAAATATAATGGCCCCCGAAACAATATTTTCTTGATTAATTTCATCAATTCTATCAATAATCTCATTACTTAATTTAGAACATTGATTTATTTCAGAGGCCCCAATCAATGTCTTTAATTCGCCCCCCAGGTCCCTACCCTTAGTTTTACCGGATAAATTTTTAACCCAATCAAATAATCCTACAGAGACAAAAAAAACAACGAGCAGGGCAATCACCAAAATTACAAATACAACTTTAATTTTTTTACTTAGCCCCTTTTTCATAGAATTAAATAGAATATATATATATATATATATAAATCTTTTCAAAATCTCCCCTGCTCCAAATCTCCCCTCTTGCTAGCTTCCTGCATATTTTGTTTAATTGCAGTTAACATTTTGTCCCCAAAAACCCCGGTACCACATCGGTCACAAAAATCAATAACACTACTTTCATCAACATCACATTTACAATAGATACATTTTTTCATTGTTCTAACCTCCTTATTAAACTCCGGAATCAAAAAATTCATGATTTCCATAAATTCAGCCCCTTTTTAAATTGATGAAATTAGTTATTGAAATAGGTTTATAAATATTTGTGTTTAAAACTCATCCTTTTCTTTATTTCGTTTTTTATTCTTATTTCTTTTCCGCAACCACCGATAAATAAAATAAATAATAAACAAAACAATCAATAAACTAACAATCTGGGAGGTATTACTTTTTTTCTTTAAGCCTAACTTAATAGCTTTTTTATTTGTATAAACTTTCAAAGCAACATCAAATTCTCTTTCATAGGCATTATTAAAAGCATCCTTATATCTCAGGATAACTGGAAGAATCACTAAATCTTGAATATCTTTTTCGAAAAAGATATTAAATTCAACATTCTCAAAATCATCACTATCTAAATCTCCAACATAAATCTTTCTTGAAGAAGTTAAACTGTATTTGTTTGAAGCACTCCTAACTTCCACCTCTAAAAATTGAATATCCGTTAATCCCTTGTTTATCAGTTTTATCCTCACCAGATTATTTAGATTCTTTAATAACCAAGAATCCTCTGCAATAATTTCTATAATTGGATCAGAAACAACTTTAATACTAATCAAAGAATCTTTTGTTTTTAGGATTTCATCCTCCATATAACTAATTTTAATCGGAACTTTATAAAATTTTGATTGCACACCTTCCAAAGCAATTATTTCAAATCTAGCAAACTTCATTCGATCTTCACGAATTTCATCAATTCCAAATTCAGAACTGGAGTCATAGGGGGCAAATGGAACATCATTTAAATCTAAAAAAACACTAACGTCTGTAACATCTTCTTCCCCATTATTTCTTAAACCAATTTCAATTTCCGTTGATTCACCCAGCATGATTCCTTCAGAACTCATAATAACCGAATCAATTACAAGAGAGGAAACCCCTCCGATTACCAACAAATTAAATAAAACAAAACTCATAAATAAAACTTTTTTCATAGAATCACGCAGATATTCGCATTTATAAGTTTTATTGAGCTAAGTTATAATCAATCTAATTTAACGCTTGCCTTTTCTTTTTAAAAAATCTTTTATAAATATAATATCCCATTCCAACAATAAGAATAAAAAGCAAGAGGTAAATGAAAGTATTTTTCTTTTCAATGCCTAACTCTTCTGCACTATGCATTTGAAATGTTGTTTCCAACTCATCCTCATAGTCATTATTCATCGCATCTTTATATGTAATTTTTAAAGGAAGCTTAATTTCCCCCTTTGATTTTTTTGCCCTTATTCTAAACTCAACAGACTCAAAATCATCACTATCTAAATCTCCAACATACTCTTTATTTTTAGAAATAATCTTAAAATCCTCACCTTCTTCTAACTCTACTGTCAAAAATTTAATATCTGCTAAATCATTATTCACAAATTTAATAGTCACAGCTCCAGTTTCTTTTCCACGGTAAACTGTAGATTTTTCTACTTCAACAAAAATTATCGGGTCACTCCTAACAACAATTCCAAAACTAAAATTATCTTGCTGTTCCTCTCCAACCCCTACAAAATTAACACCAAAATGGCTAGTGTAGTCTACAACAAGATTAGTTTTGTAAATACCCTCAGAAACTCCGGGAGATACAATTATCTTAAATTCAAAATCCCGGGATTCAAATGCATCTAATTGTGATATTTTTACAACATTAACATCATTAAATGGATTAATGCCTGAAGGAAGGTCTAATCTTGCAATCATATCATTGACTTCAGCCTTAGCATTATTGATCAATTTAATATTAATAATTCCCGGTTCACCTGGCTTAATATTTTCTGGAATCATAGAAATTTCTTGCACCCTTATTGGATGTTCAATATCAACCAAATCTTGTTCTTCTTGATATATCGCGCTAACTAAAGAAACAAATAAAACTAACATTATTCCAAAAATTAACAATCCTCTTTTTTCCATTTTATAGATTGAATAAACATTCCTCCTTTAAAAAACTTACTCATATCTCAATGCATCAACCGGTTTTAATTTACTTGCTTGATAAGAAGGTAAAACCCCTGAAATTAATCCAACAAAAAAAGCAAAAGCCAAACAACCAATAATTATTAACGGATTCATTGAGGCCCGCAACATATCTGAACCGACATAAACTGCAGCAATATATTCAATAGATTTTGCAATTATAATTCCAATAATTATCCCCATTGCACCACCAATCAACCCCAAAACCCCCGACTCAATAACAAATATCATTAAAATATCAGAATTCTTCGCCCCAATAGCCTTCATCGTACCAATTTCTTTCTGCCTTTCTAAAACCGAGGTATACATGGTGTTTGCAATTCCAATACCTCCTACAAGTACGGAAATAGCCCCAATTCCAACTAAAAACGCAGTCAATATATTCAAGATATCATTAAACATCCCCAATAATTCTTCAGGAGTAGAAACAGTAAAGTCCAAGGTCTCTTCTTTAACATCTCTAAACTTCATTAATTTTCTTTCCGCTCTGTTTGCAACTTCTTTAATGTCTTCTCCCAGTTTTATCTGAGCATAAATAAAATCAACCCTTTCTCCAGAATCAAATAAATCCTTGAAATCATCTTCTGAGATATAAACTTGTTGATCATCTTGGGGGTTTCCAACAGCCTCTAAAACTCCTATAACTTCAAATTCAACACCATTAACAACCAATGTATCTCCGCTCCTTAATGATTTTTTAAACAAATTTTTATGTTTATAATTATAACCAACAACAATTTTTTTTGATTCGCCCTCTTTCATAAATCTCCCCTCTTCAATTTCCAAATCAGAAGCTTCAAAAATTAACTCCAACTGATTGTCAGAAACAGGCATACCTATCACTAAATAATATCTGGCTTTGTCATTAAATTCTAATTTCCCATTGCCAATCATAAAATATGTAACCATCTCCACCCCAGAAACATCTTCAATAACTCTCACATCATCCATTGTTAATTCAACCGCATTTCCCGAAGCACCAGGGGCCCCGGCCTGACCCTTTGCCTGGACAAAGAACTTATCAGTACCCAATAGTTCAAATTGCTCATTAACAAATTCATTTAATCCTAAAGATAAGCTCAATAAAACAAAAAGAGTAAGTATTGACAAAAATATACCTAACAATGTCAAAAAACTTCGAGTTTTCCTTTGCTTTAAACTTCTAAATGCTATTTTAAAATAATCTTGTATCATGATCTCAATGCATCAACCGGCTTTAATTTACTTGCTTGATATGAGGGAACAAGTCCCGAAAAAACACCGATTAAAAATGAAAAAACAATCATTGAAAAAATAAATGGAATAGATATACTAACAGTTATAATTTCATTTCCAAAAAAACTATTTGCAGCAGAAGCCGTACCCATAGATAACCCCGTTCCAATAATAACTCCTACTATTCCGCCCACCAACCCCATTAGACCTGACTCAAAAATAAATATTGTTAAGATATCTGAGTTCTTAGCACCAATAGCTTTCATTGTACCAATTTCTTTTCGTCGTTCTACAACTGAAGTATACATCGTATTAGCAATTCCAATCCCTCCAACAATTAAAGAAATCATCGCAATTCCAATAACAACAATATTTACCGAAACAAGAACCTGATTTACAGTATCTATCGCCTCTAAAGGGGTTTGTACTGAAAAATCCTCTTCACCAACATCCAAATCTCTATCTCTTCTAAGAACCTTTTCAATTCTGTCTCCAACCCCCTTAATTTCATTGGGATTTTCAACCTGAGCAATAATCATATCAATTTCATCATCAATATCTAAAAGATCTTCCATGTCATCATTTAACATTATAATAACATCGTTAGTAGTAAAACTGCTTCCTTTTTTTAAGATTCCAATAACTTCAAATTCTCGGTCTTTGATTTTAATAGTCTTCCCAACTTCAATTTGTTTATTAAACGTACTTTTTTTGGCAATGTTTGAACCAATAACCACCTTGCCACTATCTCCTGGTTTTAAAAGCCTACCGGTCATAGGTTTTAAATCCATAGATTCATAAACCAACTCCCTTGACTCATCTTCTTCAGGGACATCCCCTAAATAATTAAAACTAACCCTATCATTAAACTCTACTTTTACGGTCCTAACCAACCTTGGAACAACAATTTCAACCCCCCTAACATTTTCAATAATTTTTAGGTCATGGTGATTTAATTTTTCAACAACCGTACTTCCAGGAGGACCAAAACCTGTTCCAGCATTTTGTATTGTTAATTTATCTGTAGATAATGTTGAAAATTGTGCCGTTACTGCAGTTTGTAATCCTTGACCCAACCCAACTAAAGCAACCACTGCTGCAATACCAATAAAAATACCCAACATAGTTAACCAACTACGCATTTTTCTTCTTCTGAGATTATTCAGCGCTAATTTAAAGAAATCTCCAATCATTTTATCTTTTCACAATCTTCCCGTCTTTCAATCTATAAATCCGATCTGCATGCTTTGCAACATACATATCATGGGTGACTAAAATAATCGTCTTACCTTCTTTACTTAATTTATTAAATATTTCTGCAACTTCCTCTCCCCGTTTTGAATCAAGGTTTCCAGTAGGCTCATCCGCGAGAATTACTTCAGGATCATTAGATAACGCCCTTGCAACAGCAACCCTTTGTCTTTCTCCTCCACTCAATTGATTTGGTAAGTGAGTCATTCTGTGATCTAATCCAACTTTTGTTAGTAATCTACTAGCTCTTTCTTTTCTTATTTCAAAAGGAACCCCTTGGAAAATCATCGGAAGCATAACATTCTCTAAAGCAGTCAATGTGGGAATTAAATTAAATGTCTGAAAAACAAAACCGATTTTTCTACCCCTAATCTGAGCTAATTCAGATTCTTCTAAATGTTCAATATTAATTCCATCAAGAAAAATATCTCCCTTTGTAGCCAAATCTAATGCCCCTACCATATTCATTGCAGTCGATTTTCCACTTCCAGAGGGACCCACAATCGCCACAAAATCTCCCTTATTAATTGTTATATCAATTCCATCCACCGCTTTAACGCACTCGCCTCCGAGTTGGTAATATTTTTGAACATTATGTAATTTTATAACTTCTTTCTTAGATTCTTTATTTGACTTTTTTCTTTTTATTACCATATAATGTATTAAAAAAAAGAGTATTTATAATTATTGTAATTTTTTCATTAACTCTTCAATCTCCGGCCAGCCCTTAACCTTATTCAACTCTCTCCTCAACTTCGAACCCCCCTGCAAACCCTTTGTAAATTCTTGTGCACGAAGCTTTGCATCAACAACACTAAAAATTTTAAATTTTTTTGTCAATTTAATATAATCAAAATAATCTTTAATTTTATCTCCCTTACTTTGCTTAACAATCTCTCCCTTATCCAAAAATGTGCTTATCTCCTTAAAAATAAAAGGATTTCCAATTGCCGCTCTACCAACCATTACATAATCACATCCAGTTTCTTCAAGCATTTGAAAAGCATCTTCGCAATTCCAAATATCTCCATTTCCAATAACGGGAATATTAATAGAGTCTTTAACTTCTTTAATAACTTTCCAATCAGCTTTTCCACTATAGCCTTGCTCAACAGTTCTAGCATGAACAATTATTGCACTAACTCCCGCCTCTTCGCAGAGTTTAGAAATTTCAACAGCATTACCTTTCCCATCAAAACTACTCCGAATTTTAACTGTAATTGGAATTTTAACAGTATTACATAACTCAGTTATAATCTCCTTAATTTTATTTTTCCGCTTCAACAACGCACCTCCACTTCCTTGCTCCATTATTTTTTTAGAAGGGCAACCTAAATTAAAATCAATTATATCAAAATTTTTCTCCAATTTTTTAGCAGCCTCAACAATATTCTTTGTATTTTGTCCAAAAATTTGAGCAACAACCGGTTTTTCGTCCTTGTTAAACAAAGCCAATTTCATGACAGCATTATTCTCTCGAGAAATAGCATTTGCACTTAAAAGTTCTGTACTAACCATTCCAGCCCCATATTTCTTACACATTAACCTAAATGCAACATTGGTCACATTATGCATAGGAGCCAAAACAACCTTAAATTTTAACTTTGGAAATTCTTTAGCCATAAAAATTCTTATAATTTACCCTTAATAAATTCTACCAAACACCTGGAACAAACCGATACCTTACTTTTTTACAGTACTCTTGATAATCGGGATCTTGAATTAAGTGTCTTTCCTCAGTTATAGCCCTCAAATAGTAAATAAAAGTCCAAAAAAAGACGCTCGCAAAAGCAGCAAGGTTCATAAGAGGAATAACAGTCAACAACCAAAACATGTTCTTGGAGATATAGGCAGGATGTCTTACAAACCTATAAGGTCCCCTAGAAACAATTCCCCTATTTGTAAGATTGGAACATTTAGTACCTAATGCAAGTGTAGCTGACAAATAAATCAATAAAAACAATACTAAAAAAGCCCTCAAAATAAAAGTATTCAATTCACTTGATAGAACCAGAAAATCATTAGGATACCAAGAAACATATTTAGAAGCAAGATTATTAAACGGGGGATATGAAATCAATGCAACAACCCATCCAAGAATTGTGGGCTCAACAGACCTTAACTTATTCCTAAGAAATCCTGCCTCAAAAGCATAACCAAAAGAGAAATACAACGTATCCACCATGAATATAAATGAAACTAAGAGTGGAAAAACAATCGTATTAAACACGCCCAGAGTGAATAAAGAGCCAAAGCTTGGAAGAGAGCCATATCTTGCAATAAAACCAAAATAATTTGAAAAAAAGAAATTTAACATTATTGGAAGAAAAAATAGCTTTACTAGGAGAAACAACATTGCGGTTTTCTCATACTTTTCAATTCTAGGCAATGGATATCTTGGATCCGAGGTAAAACTTCTCAAATAAATTTTAACATCTCTAAAAATTCTCCTAAAAGCCTTAAACAAAATAAATCCCTTGCTATCATGCCTCTCAATTGGAATAAGAATATAAAACAAAATGCCAAAAAGAGTATATGCAAATGCAAGATAAAGGATTGTTATTTGTGTCTCATCTCTTAAAAAATCAACATAATATTTATTAGAATTATAAAACAATATTGCCAACCAAATCAAAACAACATTAAAAAAATAATGCTTTAATCCATTCACAAATCTCTCTTTTAACACCATAGGATTTATTAGAAAACAGAGTTTTTAACTTTTATTGAAATATCCTATTTCTTACCGTTTTTCTTAACACTCTTAAAATAATCTAACATCTCTTCTGGAAAAGGTAGAAGAATTGTGGAGTTCTTTTCTTCAGCAATATCATTTAAAGTCTGGTAAAACCTCAACTTTAATGCAGAAGGAGATTTTTCAATAATGCTTCCTGCTTCCAATAACTTTTGAGCAGCTTGTTTTTCTGCTTCAGCATTAATAATTCTTGCTCTTCTGTCTCTTTCAGCCTCAGCTTGATGGGCCATTGACCTCTTCATATTCTCGGGTAATTCAATATCTTTAATTTTAACATCTGTAACCTTAATTCCCCAAGGGTCTGTCTCAACATCAACAATTTTCTGAATCTGATCTCCAATCTCTTCCCTTTTCGCTAAAACCGCATCTAACTCTGCTTTTCCAGTCATATCTCTTAATGCAGATTGTGCTAATTGAGATATTGCAAACATATAATCTTCAACTTCCAAAATGACCTTTTCAGTATTAATAACCTTAAAAAAAACCACACCATTAACTTTCATCGGAACATTATCTTTTGTAATGACTTCTTGAGCAGGGATATCTACAGTAATAACCCTTATATCAACTTTCTCAATTCTTTCAATCAAAGGGATAATCCATCTAAAACCTGGCTGCAAGGTATAAACATATTTACCAAGTCTAAACTTAACTGCCCGTTCATATTGATTAACAATTCTGATTCCAATTAAGAAGATAGCTAATACAATAATTCCAACAATAATTTCCCAGGCCATGAAACCAACAGCAATTAGGGTTTTTTAAAGGTTTTGATTAGAAAAACATCACCAATAACGAACTTCCGCCCCCCATAATCAAACCCCCCACTAAATCTGAAGTTAATATCAAAATAGAATATAAAACAACCCTACCAAAATTAATAAATACCTCCCTAAAAACCATATGTTCCATAATTCCTCCTTTATTAGCTTTATCATAACTTAGTGCATCAAATGAGATATATTTCATGGTCCTTGTAACGCCATGTATCGAATCAACAATAAAAATTTGCAAACCAGTCGTGATAAATACCTTCAAAAACCAGATTAAAGCAGTGAAAACCGCCCCCAATCTTAAAACTAACCTTCTTCTAGCATCAGAAAATTTAGCAATTATAAATGTAGCAATCAAAGAAAATAACAACCCAAAACTACTAACTAGCCCCAACACGACATAACTATCTAAAATAGCAAATATAAAAATAGGCCAAATCACAATTGCAACCGAACTTTCAATACCAAATCCCATATGGGCAAAAGCACTTTTTATCTTTTTTTTATTAAAAATAGATTTAAGTGAAATCGTCAGGGGAGAATGAATGTCTTTTGAAAAAAACAAAGGTGAAACTGAAAAAAATAATATTATAGAAACAACAGTAAACAAAATCTTAAAACTAAAATAATATAAAATTAAACCTCCAATAAATGGGCCTGCAACATGAAAAATAGAACTAAATATTTTTGAAAAACCAATTTCCCTCCCCCTGGTTTTTTTATTACTAAATTTTGCAAAATCTAAATGATACCCCATCCAAAACAATGAACTTCCCGCTGCCAAAAAGATAGCCGGAATCCATAACGGAATATTCTCTCCATAATTTTCTAAGTTATAAAGTAAAATATAAAAAATAATCATAAACGGAACATGGTAAAACATAACATGTTTAAAACCCCTTCTCGATGCAATTTTTGCCGCAGCAACCATAAAAAAAACCCGAGCGATATTAAGCACCAAATAAAAAACAAAAACTGCGGTTAAGGAATATCCTAGTTGCAAAAGATAAATTGGAATAAAAATAACAATCATCGCAAGCGCAAGCGACCTCAACGCAATAGTTGCATACAACTCATTCAACTCTCTATTTTTCAAAAAATCCAAGATATGATAATATGTGTGCATATATATAAAAACAAAATATACTTTTTAAAACTATACAAAAATGAAACAAAAACTCTCTAAACAAGAAACTCAAGAAAAAATAAATAATCTATTCTCAACCAAACCAGCCCCATCTCAAAAACAAATAAAAAAAGCAAAAAAATTAGCCATGTCAAAAAACATAAAATTGGGAAGATTAAAAAAACAGTTTTGTAAAAAGTGCTTTACTTTCTTTACACCGAATAACTCTGAAGTAAGAATTAAAAAACCTTTCAAAATAATCCAATGTAAAAACTGTCAGCATATCTGTAGATATAAGATAACCTAACTCTTCCCCAATCTCTTTATCCTCTCAATAACATCAGTACTAGAATATCTTTCCATTAAATCCAAACAAATCATTTCACCACCATAACTTTCAACAAGTTCTTTTTCAGCCCTAATTCTTTCACAAATACCGGCACCGCCTTTAACATGAACATCCGGCCTCAAAACACGTATAACCTCGAAAGGATCCTCCTCTCCAAAAATCACAACATAATCAACCCCCTTAATATGGCCCATAACAAATGCCCTGTCCTTTTCACTATTTATTGGCCTATCTTCCCCTTTAAACCTTCTAACAGAATCATCAGAATTTATAGCAACAATAAAAACATCCCCTAATTTAGCCATCTCTTGTAAAATATGCACGTGCCCCTTATGAATTATATCATAACATCCATTTGTTAAAACAATCTTTTTACCTTCTTTCTTCAAACCTTCCACTATCTCTTTTAACTCTTCTAAACCCTTGAGATTACTAGCATTCATTTGAATGCGGGGAAGAGGATTCGAACCCCTGTAAGCACTAAGCTAATTGGTTTTGAGCCAATCCCGTTTGACCACTCCGGCATCCCCGCTTATTTACATCATCTTGATGATAAAAAACCTAATAATTACTCCTATAAAAAGCTTTATAAACCATAGTTATCAGGTATTATTGAAGACGACCACAATAGTCTGGAAACACCTGTTCCCATTCCGAACACAGAAGTTAAGCAGTCTATGTTATAGGTATTAGTTTCAGTGATGAAGTAAAGCCAATGAGTTGTCTTCTTTATAATACATAACAAAATGATAGTCCCCGTTAGATGTTTTTCATGTGGAAAGCCATTAGGTCACCTTTGGGAAGAATTCAAAGAAAGAACCGAGAAAGGCGAAGATTCAAAAAAAGTCTTAGACGAACTAGGGCTTGAAAGGTACTGTTGTAGGGCTATTTTCTTAGGACAAGTAGATAATTTAGAGTTAGTCAATAAATTCAAAAAATTCTAACTCAACAAACTAAAAATCCCCTTCTGTAATAAAAACAAACTGATTATAATTATTATAAATTTAGGTATAACCATGGAAGCGCCAATTATAATAACAATCCCAAAAATAACATCAAAAACACTAACCCTATCGCCCCCCATTGCAAAAACTAATCCCTTAACCAACAAAAACAAACCCAAAATAAAAACTAACCCTCCAAAAGACCCAACATTAAAAACTCCAAATATCCAAAACGACAATCCAACAACAATATCTAATATCCCTAAAAACTTAACTATCATGAAAATCCTAAACAAGAAAGGGTTTTTAAATTATTCCCCGTAACTATTCCCTATATCTCTCTAAAATATCTTCAACACTTGTAGTTGCAGTCCCATATTTTTCAACAACTAATCCTGCCGCAATATTCGCTATTTTTGCAGATTGAAAAATATTTAGTCCAGAGGAAAGGCCACATAATAATGATGCAGCATAAGTATCTCCGGCACCGGTAAAATCAACAACATTTTTTGCAACTGTTCCTTCCATTTCAGATTGGCCATCATGAAAAACATAAGACCCATCCTCCCCACAAGTAATAACTACATACCTACAATTCACTCTTTCTCGAATAGATTGAGCCATTAGAGACAAAGTAGAACTATTATTTTCATATTTAATTCCAGTTATTTTTTCTGCCTCAGTTTTATTTGGACAAACAACAGTGCATCCTCTAAAAAAGTCAATATTTGAAGGTTTTGGATCTGCAAGAACAGGAATATTTTCAGAATTAGCAAACCGGATAACCTCTTGAACAAAATCCGCATCACACAATCTTTTATCATAATCTGAAATTACAACTGCTTTGTATCTCCCAAGATCCGACCTTAGTGAATCAAGAATTGCCCCTCTTGTATCTAGGGTGGCCTTTTTCAATTCTTTCTCTCCCAAATCAGACCTATATTTATACACGCCATTAACAAAAATCCTTTCTTTTACAATTGTAGGCGCATCATCAAAAACAAGTTTAGACCTCACCTCCTCAACACCACATAATCTTTCAATTTCTCTTCCATATAAGTCGCCACCAACAACACCATATATATCACATTTAGCACCCAGAGCTGTAACATTTCTAGCCACATTTGCAGCACCCCCTAAAAAGAAGTCCTCCGTAGCTATTAAAATTGGAACTGCAGGATTTTCAGGATTAATCCTCGGAGATTCAACCCCTTGAATAAATCTATCTAACATAACATCTCCAATAACTGCAATTCGAAGATGATCAAATTTCATATTGCCTATAGCTGTTTCCAGTCCTCCATTCATCTTTAATATCTTGAACAAATAGCCTTATAAAATTATTTGCACTACAGCAATACAAATACAAACATTAAAATAACTATGATTTCTCTTTTTTTTATGCCTTGGTAGCTCAGTTTGGATTAGAGCGATTCCCTCCTAAGGAATAGGTCGCAGGTTCAAGTCCTGCCCAGGGCGTATATGCTGTTGCAAGGCAACAGCATCTTGTGGTGGGATTTAATCAAAGAGCCAGGTTCAAGTTCTTCAAAAGCTATGCTTTTGAATGAGTCAGATATTTTTAATCTCTGAACCTGCCCAGGGCGTGTTGATCAAAACAAAATCAATAACCTTTAAAAACACCCTAAAACTACTAAAAATATAACTATGCGCTGGTGGTCTAGTGGTTATGATCTTTCGCTTCCAACGAAATGACCCGGGTTCGATTCCCGGCCGGCGCATAAACAATTTAGCGCAAGCGAAATGTTTTGTGACGGACGGCACTAAGAATCTTTGATTCTTTCAGCCGGCCGGCGCATTTTCTACTTCAACACTTTAACCCCATAACCCCCAACCTTTCCACCAAAAACCTCACCACCAAGCAAATCATTCCTACCCTTAAATTCACTCAATTCAACCTCCTCAGAACTAACATTAATAATCACTACCAATCCAGTCTCCTTTTTAAAAACCAACAACCGCTTATCTGAATCAATAACCTCTTCACTAATATAAGGTCCAAAATCTGAATTCTCCGAACGAACTTTTAACATCTTTTTAAAACCATCTAAAACCAATTTTCTCCTACCTGAATCCAACTCAACCCCAACCCTTTCAAAGTCCAACCTCTCCCGATTTATTCTTCTATAAATATTATTCATATTTCCACCCCCCCTCTCCCCCATGGCCATCTCAACACCCTTTTCATCATTCCTACTGCCAAATAAACTATGAATATAAATTCCCGGAACCCCCTTAGAAAAAACAATCAAAGCCTGAGAAGCCAAAAACTTCTTAACTTCCACCTCACTAGAAACATCTAAATTAGGATCATTAATCGCATCAAAATAATTAATATTCATCTCATAAGGAACCTCTCCATTAGGACTAGGTTTATATGAAACATGACCCTGGTGTCCCTTTACCGCTTCTAACATATTCTCAAACTCTTCATCACTCAAAAAATCCCTTGCAGCCAAAACACCAACCCCATCATGACTTGCTAAAAAATTAAAAAACAAATTCTCTTTCTTCAAATCTTTCAACCGCTTAAACAACTTCTGCAAATACCTACTATCTCCTCTTAAAAAAGCATCTAAAACCAACGGAGGATAAGAAAACTGATAAACCATATACGCTTCATCATTATCTCCAAAATAACTAACATTATCCTTATACGGCACATTTGTCTCAGTAATTATCACAGCATAAGGTGCAACCTCTTCAAAAATATCTCTAAACAACTTAACAATTTCATGAGTTTTATCTAAATGAAAACAATTTGTCCCTAATTCCTTCCACAAAAACCCAATTGCATCCAATCGAATCATTTCAATAGAATTTGAAAGATAAAACAACAAAATATCAATCATCTCCAAAAACAAATCTGGATTTGCAAAATTTAAATCAATCTGATCTTCTGAAAAAGTTGTCCAAACATATCGGTCTCCCCAAGAAGTTTCAAACTTAGTCAAAAGCGGATTCATTCTCGGACGAAACACACTGGATACATCAACTTCTTTATTAAATGAAACAAAATAATCTTTATATTTCTCATCTCCTTTTAAAAATCCTTGAAACCAGTCAGACTTTTGCGACATATGATTAATAACTAAGTCTGCCATCAATCTATAGTCCTTACCAATTCTCCTTACATCTTCCCAATCTCCAAGAGAAGGATTAACTTTCTTATAATCAATAACAGAAAAACCATCATCAGAACTATATGGAAAAAAAGGCAAAATATGAACCCCTCCAACAGAATTTCCAACATTTTTAACCAAAAACTCATGCAAACTAGCCAAAGGATTCTTTCCTTCTTTCAAAACAGAATCCCCATAAGTTATAACAATGGAATCTTTCTCACTTAGTTCAACTTTTCCACCATATTTTTCATTCTTACTATTAATAATCTTATTAGTTTTATATTTTTTCATCAACTCAGTCAATTTAGTAAAAATCTCTCCCGCTTTCTCAGACCCATAAATAAATTCTAATCTTTGTTTTATTTTTTCCATAAAATTCAACAGAGGCTCAAGTTTAAATAATTTTAGAAAACAATAAAGCTTTTAACCAACTCAACCATCGTCTTAAAATGGAAGATTACAAAAAACAAACAATAAATTCTTATAACAGAGATGCCCAATGGCATGCAGAAAAATTCAAGGGATTATTAGATCTAAATAAAAGGCCAGAATTCCAGAAGTTTATAAACTTGCTTCGAGGAAAATGTATCTTGGATGTAGGTTGTGGCGGAGGCGATCACTCACTATATTTCAAATCACAAGGCCTTAAACCTTATTGTATTGATCTATCTGAAGAAATGATTAAGTTATGCAAAGAAAAAGGATTAAAATCAGAAGTAATGGATATGGAGAACCTAGATTTTAAAAAAGAGACTTTTGAAGGAATATGGGCAGTAACCTCCTTATTACACGCTCCAAAATCAAAAATGAGAAAAGTTGCAAACGATCTACACAAAATTCTCAAACAAGATGGAATACTAAATGTTTGTGTCAAGGAAGGAGAAGGAGAATCTTACGATCAAAAAGAACGGTTCTTCTCTTACTGGTATGAGGAAGAATTACTTGATTATTTTAATAATAAGTTTGATTTAATTGAATTTTGGAAGGTATCTCAAGGAGGATTCATATACTTACATTTTCTTTTCAAAAAATCCAAAAGCTTTTAAACACTAAATCTCCTCTATTTCTATAATATGGAAGAACACCACACAGAACACTACACAGAACACCACGAACACAGAGAAGAACACAGAGAAACAATTCCACTAAAACAGAAATTTGAAAAAGGGTACAACAAAAATTACAAATTACTTCTATTAATTCCTGCAATAATCTTAATCTTATCTCTCATACAGTTAGGATACTCCTACTCTCAAAATGGAGATTTTATTGAAAAAGACATAACCTTAACCGGAGGAACTTCAATAACTATCCTAATACAAGATTCTGAAATTTCAATAAATCAACTTTCAAATTTTCTTTCAAACAATATTGGGGATTTTTCAATAAGAGAACTTTCAGATTTCAGATCTGGACAACAAAAAGCAGTTATTGTGGAAACAGTTTTAGGTCCAAACGAAATAAGACCTTTTGTAGAAGAATACTTAGGGTATGAACTTACAACAGAAAACTCGTCAATAGAATCAACAGGATCTTCATTAGGAGAATCTTTTTACAATCAATTAAGAATCGCAATATTAATCTCTTTTATTTTAATGGCAATTATTGTATTCTTTATTTTTAGAACTTTTGTCCCAAGTGCGGCCGTAGTTATTTCAGCTTTTGCAGATATAATAATGACCCTGGCCTTTGTAAACGTCTTAGGAATAAAAGTATCAAGTGCAGGAATAACCGCAATTTTAATGTTGATTGGTTATTCAGTTGATTCAGATATTATGCTTACAACAAGATTATTAAAAAGACATGGGGAGACAAATAAAAACTTATTTGGAGCATTTAAAACTGGAATAACAATGACCCTAACTTCAATAGTTGCCCTAACAGTAGCACTAGTAATAACTCAATCGTTCTCAGAAGTACTACAACAAATATTTACAATTCTTTTAATCGGTCTTGGATTTGATATAATGAACACCTGGATAACAAACGTTTCAATATTAAAATGGCATTTAGATGTAAAAAACAAGGGAAATAATTAAAATGGCAAAACTAAATTGGAAAATATGGTTACTAATATTTTTTGTATTAGGTTCCCTATTGGCAGTTTTTCCGTTAAATTTCACAAAAGGAGTGCAAATAGCTTCAATTGAAGACGATTCTATTTCTTTTGAGGCAGGACTAAGGCAAGGACAAATAATCACAAAAATAAACGATCAAACAATAGAAAATTTTGAAGACTATAAAAATGCAATTAATTCTATTTTTCCAGAAGAGAATCAAAACGAAATACCCTTAATTGAACTAAGGATCAATACAGATCAAGAAAATTTCATTTTTGAAACAGATGAAAAATTAATTATGGGATTAATAGAAATTTTCCCAGAAGAAAATAAACCTGAAGATGAAAATGGACTCAAAAATGAAGATCTAACTCCTATTGCAATAAAAATAAATAGCCTAAACCAAAACTCTATTAGCTATGAAAATGGCCTAAGGGAAAACCAAACAATCATCTCAATTAATGGCCAAGAAATAACAACTCTTGAAGACTATAACCGTATCATGAACAATTTGTTTCCTAATGAAAACAAAACTAAGTTAACAGTAACTACAAACGCTGGAGAATTTATTATTTTTACAAATAAGATTCCAAAAATAACTGTAAAAGATATTCCAAGAACAAGGATTAAAACCGGATTAGATCTATCAGGGGGTGCAAGAGCTTTAATAACAGCAGAGGACAAAGAGTTGTCAAGATCAGAATTAAATGATCTTATTTCAATAACAAGCCAAAGACTAAACGTATACGGGCTAAAAGATGTCCAGATACGACCAGTTACAGATTTAGCTGGAAAAAATTTTATGTTAGTTGAAATTGCAGGATCAACCCCAAGAGAACTTGAAGACCTAATTGCAAAGCAAGGAAAATTTGAAGCAAAAATCGGAAATCAAACAGTTTTTGAAGGTGGAGAAAAAGATGTAACTTATGTTGCAAGAACCGGAGAGCAATCTGGAATTTATTCTTGTAATCCTTTGCAAGAGGGCGGGCAAGGATGTAACTTTAGATTTGCAATATCCTTAAGCGAGGCCGCAGCAAAAAAACACGCAAGTATAACTTGTGAACTAGGCGTAAATCCAGAAAATCCTCAATATCTTAGCGAAAAACTAGATTTATATTTGGATGAAAAACTCGTTGACTCTTTATTTATTGGAAAAGATTTAAAATGTAGTGAAACAACTCAAATCCAAATTTCAGGGGCTGGAACCGGAGATACAAGGGAACAAGCTTACGACAACGCACAAAAAGAAATGAAACAACTTCAAACAGTTTTAATTTCAGGAAGTTTACCCTTTAAATTAAAAATAGAGAAATTAGACACAATATCTCCCCTATTAGGAAAAGAATTTCTAAATACAATCATAATTGCAGGATTAGCAGCAATTTTAGCAGTGGGTATCATGGTATTTTTAAGATACAGAAAATTCAAACTTTCCTTAGCAGTTATTTTAACCAGTTTAGCAGAAGTATTAATAATCTTAGGAATTTCAGCTCTATTTAATAGAAATTTAGACCTTCCAGCAATTGCAGGAATAATAGCAGCAATCGGAACAGGAGTAGACTCCCAAATAATTATATTAGACGAATCTCAAATGACTTCTCTTTCATTAAGGGAAAGAATCAAAAGAGCCCTATACATCATCTTAGGAACCTATGTAACAACGCTTTTTGCATTGTTACCTTTATTATGGGCTGGAGCAGGATTATTAAAAGGATTTGCAATAACAACAATAATTGGAATATCAACCGGAGTTTTTATAACTCGACCTGCATTTTCAGAAATTGTAAGGAAAATTTTAAAAGAATAAACTAAAGCTATATTCCTCAAACCAATAATCCTTAAAAACAAACAAATTCTAAAAATATTATGAAAGTCTTAGTAACAGGAGGTGCCGGCTTCATTGGAAGTCATTTATGTAAGTTTCTATTAGAAAGAGGATACAAAGTTATATGTCTAGATAATTTTTTTACTGGAAAAAAAGAAAATTTAAAAGAAATCAAGGAAAATCCCAATTTTAAAATAATTCCTCATGATATTACAGATACAAAAAATTCAATAGAAGCAAAAATTCCAGAAGGCGTTGATGAGATTTATAATCTTGCATGTCCTGCATCACCAATTCACTATCAATTTGATCCAATTGAAACAATAAAATCAAATACAATTGGAGTTATTAATGTTTTAGAATTTGCTAGATTAAATGGAGCAAAAGTATTACAAACTTCTACTTCAGAAATATATGGGGATCCTCTAGAACACCCTCAAAAAGAGTCCTATCGAGGAAATGTAAATACTCTAGGGCCAAGAGCTTGTTATGACGAAGGGAAAAGAGTAGCAGAAACACTCCTAATGGATTATTTTAGAAAATATAACGTTCAAGTAAGAATCGCAAGAATTTTTAATACTTACGGACCCAACATGGACAAAAATGATGGAAGAGTAGTAAGCAATTTTATTCTCCAAGCCCTAGATAACAAACCAATAACAATCTACGGAAGTGGAGATCAAACAAGAAGTTTTTGCTATGTTGATGATATGATTCGCGCATTATATTCTTTAATGAAATCAGATTCGAACAAGCCCGTTAATTTAGGAAACCCCGGAGAATTTACAATAAAAGAATTAGCAACAAAAATAATTAGTTTAACAAATTCTAAATCAGAACTTATCCATAATCCCCTTCCCGAAGACGATCCACAACAAAGAAAACCAGATATTTCAAGAGCCAAAGAAGTATTAAACTGGCAACCAACAATAGATTTAGATGACGGGCTGGTCAAAACAATAGAATATTTTAAAAATATTCGCAGGTGATTTTTAAGTAAATTTTAATAACACCCTATGCATCCTAAACACCACATATTACTTGGAGCAATAACAACATTTCTTATTTTTTTAATCTCTGGAATAAATTCTCTAGAAGCATCTATTATATTTTTAGCCTCTTTTTTAATTGATATTGACCACTACTTAATCTATATAATTAGTTCAAAAAATATTTCACTTAAAAAAGCACGAAATTATTTTTTTAATTGGAGAAAAAAATGGCTAGAAATGCCAATAAAAAAAAGAGAAAATTATAAACGACCAATTCTTTTTTTACACGGAATTGAGTTTGTTTTATTACTTATAATTTTAGGAATTTTTAATAATTTATTCTTATTTATTCTGATTGGAATTACCATGCATCTATTTTTTGACTATATGGATATTTTAATTGTTCAAGAACCTCTTTATTGTAAATTCTCTCAAGTTTATGTCCATATGACAAACAAAAGAAAAAAAAGTGTATCATTGGTTTAAAATTGCACGCTTCAACCTTATCCTTGCCATTTCTTCAATATGTTCTCTCGCCCCCATACCGAATCTTTCTTCAACCATCTCTAAATACATTGGATTTTCAAAATAAGTATGAAAAAAATCATCTCGAAACTTCAAAACCTGCTCTGGAGTTAAATTATCTGTAGGAAGGGGAACAAAATTATAAGAATGTTGAGCATAATCCTGCCATTCGGGAGGCAGTCTAACTCCCATTGCAATAACCTCATTATACAATCTAGATCCAGGATAAGCAGCAGCACAATAAATATTCATAAATTCACAATTTAAATCAAGAGCCATATCTAAGGTTTCTTGCATACTCTCCATTGAATCAGTTTCTAAACCCACCAAAAAATTAGCAATAATATTTATTCCAGCATCCTGAACCTTTCGAGTAACCTCCCTAATATCTTCATCTGTAAAATTGCCCTTTGAAACGCTTTTCCTAACTTCATCATTTCCCGCTTCATAACCAATACAAAACCAATTAAAACCTGCTTTTTTCAACTTGGGTAGATACTCTTCCTTAACAGTATCAACCCGAGAATAAACCCAGATATTAACTCCGTAGTTTCTCTCAATTAATCCATCTGCAATTGTAATAAAATGCTCTGAATTAAGAATAAATAACTCATCAATAAATTTTATGTTTTTTACCCCATACTGTTTAACCAAAATATCAATTTGCCTTAATACCCATTCAGGACTCCAAGTCCTATAAAGAGATTTTCCAAAAGGAGAATTAATAACACAAAATTTACAATTAAAAGGGCAACCCAAACTTGTTGAAATAGAAGCATAACTTCCTCTTGAATTAAGATCATGCAAACAATGCCAATTATGGGCCTTGTATTTTCCCCAACTCATTAAATCCCAGGCAACCTCTGGCAATTCTGATTCTAAATCTGTAATATTTTCAGCACGAGCATTATGTTTAATTTTAAATTTCTGCTTATACCATAAACCTGGAATTTCACCCAACCTCTCACTTTCAACCAGTCCAAGAACCGTAAAAAAACCCTCTCCTTCAGCAACATAATCACATTCAACCTCATTTAAGGTAGCTTCAGGCAAAGCACCCGGATGAACACCTGTCAAAATTATCTTTACACCAGAATTTCTTTTTTTAATTTCCTTACATAAAGAACTAACTGAGGTCATTAGCTGGGTTGAAGCAGAAGGATGCTGCCCATAAACAACAATATTAACCAATCGCGGAATTCTCTGAACAATTTCATCAGCACTTTCTTCAGGGGTTAAATTGTCTGCATTAGCGTCTATTAAACCTACCCTATAACCCTTATTTCGAATAAATGAAGCAGTTAACGCAGCATAAAACGGAGGCTCAACCGCAGAAAAATCTTTACTTAAATCCTGATAGATTCTCTTTTTAATAATCCCAGGATTAACAAACAACACATCTAATCCTTCTTCCATATCAAGTCTACAAAGGTCTTCTTTTTAAGTTTTATTAGGGTAAAAGATATAATAGAGAGTTATATTCAAAAAAGAAATAAAAAGTTTAGTTAGTTAACATCCCAATTCTCAATAAACCTTGCAACACTATTAGCATCAATCCCACAGTACTCATGCATATTTTCCCGACCATACTTATACAAATACTCTTTAACACCAAGCCTCTTTAATTTAACATTAAGATTATTATCTGTAACAATCTCCGAAATTAAACTTCCCAACCCACCATCTAAAAGATGCTCCTCCAAGCTAACTAAATATTTATAATTTTTTAAAACCTCTTTCAAAAAAGGATTTATAGGTTTAATCCGATACAAATCAATTACCCCTATGTTTTTTCCTTTAGCATTTAATTTATTTGCAACATCCAGAGCAACATGCACCATATTACCTGTCGCAATAATTCCAATCTCATCTCCGGTACGCAATTCCTTAAAACCCTCTTCAAATCTCTCATCATCGCTATAAATCAAAGGCTGAAGTTGCCGATCTAATCTAACATAACCCGGCTTTCCAGATTTATGAGTAAGTTCAGCAATCTTAGATGCCGAAAGCGAATCAGCAGGACAATAAATCTCCATATTTGGTAATACTCTCATTATTGAAATATCTTCCGTAGTGTGATGTGTAGGGCCAGAGTCATCATAACCAAAACCCGCACCAACCCCAATTATTGTAACTGGAATTTTCATTAAACTCAAATCAATTTTTGTAAACTCATGACATCTTGAAGAAGCAAAAGGAGCAATTGCATAACAATAAGTTTTCTTACCTTCCAAAGCCAACCCAGAAGCAACAGCAATCATATTATGTTCTGCAATTCCAACATTAACAAACTGACTTGCCAAATTTTTTCTAAAATCATCCAACGCAGGAGCACCCATATCTCCAGTGACAAATATGAGATTCTTATCTTTTAATCCAATGTCATACAACTTGCCAATAAATGCATCACGCATCGAGGTTTTAGGATCCATTCTCAACCTCCTCACATTCTAATATGCCTTCCGGATTAATAAAACAAACTTCATTTCTCGCCTTTTCAGCTTGTTCTCCACTTGGAGCTAAACCATGCCATAGCGGAACATTTTCCATAAAAGAAATTCCCTTACCCTTTGTTGTATCTGCGATTATAACTAAAGGCTTATCACTTTTCCTCGACCTTAAATCTTCAAAAGCTTCAAAAAGATCCTCAAATCTATGTCCATCAATAGTTTTAACTTCACATCCAAAAGCCTTAAATTTTTCATCCATAGGATTTAGTTTACAAAGATTTTCAGTAAAATCCGTAACACACAACCAATTTCTATCTACAATAATAATTAGGTTATTAAGATTATTATGGCTTGCAAACATTACAGCTTCCCAAATTGAACCTTCATAACATTCACCATCTCCAACAACTGAAAAAACCAAATGATCCTGCCTATTCATTTTTGCTCCTAAGGCCATTCCAGCAGCAACCCCGAGCCCCTGACCTAATGAACCAGAGGTTATTTCAACACCAGGAACATCTTGTTGCAAATGAACTCCAAATTTTCCATCTTTAGCACAAAAACCATCCATCCAATCTTTTGGATAAAATCCCGCATGTGCTAAAACTGCATATAATATTGGACTTCCCTGCCCTTTACTCAAAACAAATCTATCTCTGTCCTTCCAACTAGGATTTTTAGGATCATATCTCAAAACACCTCCAAAATAAAGCGCAGTTAAAACCTCAGCATAAGAAAAAGAAGACGTAACATGCCCAGTTCCAGCCCTAACACACATCTCAAACATATCTTTCTTTATCTGCCTTGTTTTCTCTTCCAACCCTTTTATAACCTCTCCAGACGGTTTCATATCTATCTACCTCATAAATTCTTTTTAAAGATTATTGTGAAGAATCATACCCTTTATTACAATAATATTTTTAAGGATAATTTTCAGGCATCTGAGATAAAAAATCTCTTATATCTAAAGTATATTTATATTCTTCCCAGATGAGTGTTTTAGCAGATTCAGTATGAAGCATATCATACCACTCAATAACAAATCTCAGCCCCCAAAGAGTTTTAGCCTTAACTTCCTCATTATCAATTTCTCTTAAACTCTCCAAACACAATTCATGAAGTTTATCCCGGTCATCCATATTTCTAACAACTTCATCCGGATTCACATAATCTCTTCCTCCAAAATATTTAACCGATCCAATAATTCCAAAAGGTCCAAACCCATTCATTTTATCTGCATCTTGAAGAACTTTTGCTACCTCATTATCTCCTTCATAAATCCTGTAAGAATGAATTGCTACTGCTTCAACAATTTTTCCAAAATCTACTCCAAAAATTTCTAACTCTCTCAAAACCTGGGTAGTAGGTTCAATAGAAAGCAATGCATGAGGTAATGGGCTGTCTCTTCTTTGTTTTCTCGCTTCTTCTTCAATTCTTCCCAAATCATGACAATAAGCCGCAAGCATACAATTAATATAATCTTGTCCGGAATATCCTTCTTCTCTTGCAACAAGGTTTGTATTTGCAGAAACTCTCTCTACATGAGGCCATGAATGAACCCAACAATCTAAAGTATCATATTTAGGTTTTACAATATCTCTCGCCTTCTCTAAAGTTTCCATAAAATTATTTAAGATTTAAGTTTATAAATTTTTATGTACTCCTGAATCAAGGAAAATCAGTACACATAGGATCATCATCATCCTCACACATTGTTAGTTCTTCAATTTGTCTAGCATACTCTCCATAAGTACACCTCCCACAATCATTATGGACTTGAATAGAATTTAAAATTTCTCTGTGTTTATCACTTCCCCAAAAATCTAAGATTGCTTTTGGATCTGGATGATGGTCACACAATCTAAATTGAGGCTCTAAACGATGATCTGCACAAACATAAACATTTCCATCTGCACAAGCCTGTAACATCAATGAAGAAGAAACACAATTCTTAAAACTATGTGTAACACTAAAATTAGGGTTATATTTATGCATTACAGTAAAAACTCTAAAATTTTCATCTTCTAATTCATGGCACCTATCAAATGACTTATGTATTTCATCAAAATCATAATTCATCTGCATTGCAGCCTCAAAATCCTTTCTTTCCAAATCAACAGGCCTAGCATGAAAGTCCTTTACCCCGATTTCTTTTGCTAATTCACAAGCCCCATATAAATCCTGCCAATTTTGAGGCGTAATCAAAAACTTATATGCAATATCTATCTTTGACCCCGTTTCTTTTTTTAATCTAACTAATAATTTTAAATTATCAATAACCTTATCAAAATGATTCACTCCGTGAACTTTTTCAAAAGTTTCAGGAGTTGCAGCATCCACACTAATTCCAACCCATTTACAATTCATCATTTCCCGACCAATTTCTTCATTTATTAAACTCCCATTCGTTGCAAAACTACATTGCAGACCTTTACTTCGAATATAGGAAGGAAGATCCCAAACATTTCTATTCATTAAAGGTTCTCCCCCGCCCCCAATACAAATAGCCCTAACTCCCCATTCCGCCATAAAATCAACAATATTCCTCAAATGTTCTCTTGTCATTAATCTTTTATCCTCTGGAACTTCATCAGGGTTTATAACTAAATATCTCTGAGCATTACAATGGGGGCAACCAAAATTACAAATATGGCCCGGATCCAAAGATAATTCAATTGGGGCCGGCAATTTTCCTTCCCCTTTAAACCAATTTGCGATAGGAACATAATGGCTAGTGTGATAGGTAAGACCCTTATAAGAATTAAAAGAATTATATTTACTCTTAATGCTCCACTCCTTTGTTTTGGATTGCCAATCGTCTCTCATTTTAGGGCCTCATTTTATATCTATGTAATTACCTAAATTAGAAGCTTTTAAAATGTTTGTATGGTGAAAGATATAAATCAACAAACTTTAAAACCTCCTTTAACTATCTTTGAAAATGACATCAAGAAATAAACAAAAAACAGAACTAGACCACTCACTTAAATTAATTGTAAGATCTTCATTTATTGTTTTCATAGGAATCGCTTTTTCAAAGGTTTTTTCATATCTTTATAGGGTTATTACAGCGCGTGCTCTAGGCCCGGAGATATATGGATTATACTCTCTTGCATCAATGATTCTTATCTT
>Ga0180007_10000990_pt1 | contig 41448 bp, 41 predicted proteins | sample MM_PC_MetaG_FD_121122 | JGI IMG/M metagenome (GOLD analysis project Ga0180007, IMG submission 121122) | Groundwater microbial communities from the Aspo Hard Rock Laboratory (HRL) deep subsurface site, Sweden - MM_PC_MetaG | ecosystem: Environmental > Aquatic > Deep subsurface > Groundwater... | reverse complement strand
ATATGCTTAGAGACAAAAACAATAAAAAAGATGGCCGCTCTCTAAAAGAACAACCATCTTACTTAAATGATTTAAATTATTAAGGTCTTTTTTCACTTAGTCCTTGACATAGGGTATACATTAACATTTCAGTTGTAGGTATTTTTTTATATAAGTAAGCTTGTAATGATATCATAAGCATCTTCTAATCTATTTTGATCTGTTTCATTAGGCTCATAAAATATTTGATTCTTAAATTCCAATAACAATTCTTCAAAGGTATACTCTAAGATAGGTAATGCCATATGATTGAGCTTTAGTTCCAAATAATATTCTTGTAATAGATTAAGCGCTGAAACTTCAGAAGACGACAATACCCGATCCAACCTCATTTCGATATATGAAAGTTTGCTGATTACTTCATCAAAATCACTTTCAATTTCTTTGATTTTTGCAAGGTCTGATTTAAATGAATTAAATGTCACAATATCTGCAATCGATAGTTCAATGGAATTTATTTCACAAGCATCTTTGAACTCTGATGAGCTATATGATTCAATAATTAAATAATTGATACCTTGCGCTGTAATAAGTTCATCCATGATTGTAAACAAGGCTCTATAAGCATTGATCATTGATAAAGTCATTGTTTCATTTGTGGTGATTTGGTATAAAATGATAAAATCATCCAAACTGTTTCCTGTTTGATACAAGATATCAGTATCAGAAGTATCAGTAAAAGTCATGGTTGAAAAACTGAAGTCAAAGCTTCCATAGATACTTGTAGAATCGATTTGTTCTTGATTCGCACAACCAGCTAAAAGTAACATGATTAACATGACATAAAATATGATGAGTTTTCTCATTTCACACCTCCTTCAATTGTATCTTATCAATTACTTATGACAAAGTAATGACAAGACTATTTTTTTATTTTAAGCTGAACTTTAGCAACCACATATCCATTATCATTAAAGATTTTATAGGGGAATTTATAAAGCTCACAAATTTGTTTGACAATGAATAAACCTAATCCGGAACCACTATTGCTGTTACTTGTATCAAACCGGTAGAAAGAGTCAAAGATCTTATCTAGTGCTTCATTGGGAATTTCTCCCCGATTTTTGATTGTTAGTATTAAATGATGACTCACAATTTCACTATTCACATAAACCATTTGATCTGTTGTATAAAGTAAAGCATTTTTTACAAGATTTGATATCATAATGAATAGCAGTTCTTCGCTAATCATCACATCTTCGTAGATGATATGCTTTTCAATCTTCTTTTTATGAAGCTTAGCTAATTCTTCAAGTGCATCTAATTTTTCATCGATTGCAGCTAAATTGCAGAAATCACCTTGCTTAACCTTGTCTTCAAGCTTAAGAGAATAGGTAAGATCTTGTGTGATGTTTTCAATTGATTCTATTTGATGCAACAACTCACCTAAATATTTATCTTTATCCTTATAACGCCCAACACCATCAATCATGCCTTCAATCATACCTTTCATGACAGCAAGCGGTGTCTTAACTTCATGATTGATTGTCATGATCAGGTGTTTCTTTTTTTCTTCCTGTTGTTTTTCAAGATCGATATCTTGATTCAATTTACTATTGGCATCATTTAAATCTGCATAAGATTTTTTCAGATTAAAGGTCATTTCATTAAGTGAACTGACTAAATCTCTAAACTCATCTCTTCGTTTCAAAGTGAGTTTGCTAGAAAATTTCAGATTTGATATATCTTTGGCATAAGCGTTAATTTTTTTGATTGGACTTGATATGTTGATTGAAATTAGAATTGAAAGGATAGTAATTGCTATCACCATGAAAATAGATTGGGTGATGTTTAATTGATTGAGTACACGGTCTACATTTTGCAAGGATTGAATTCTCGTAGAGACGATTAAATAATCACCATAATCAAATTCATAGATGTAATTGATTTTGTAAATGTCTTCCTCTAATAGAACGAAATATGTGAGGTTTCCATCTTTGATTGATGATTGGCTATCATAAATTGCAATGACAAAATCTAAGACATCTGCATCATCTAAAAAGTGCGGACCAATTTCTTCGATGATGGCATCATTTTGAAATAAGACAAATGAGGTCTCACTTGATAGATCCTCTAAGGAAGTATCTTCTAAGTTGGTTCCATTTCGAATCTCTGGTGCAGAAGAAATGATTGAAGATTTGACATTGAGAATATTTTCTTCAATATACATTGGAGAGAAGCGCTTATAAGATAGATACATGCTTAAAAGAAAGACCAAAGTAAATGAAAAAAGCAGTATAAGAAATGTTTTTATGAATATACTGATTTTCATTAGATCCTCCCATTAATTTTTATATCGTTTATTTTTCGAATTTATAGCCTGATTTAAAGACGGTTTTAACATAAGGTGCAGCATTTCCTAATTTTTGTCTAAGACGCTTGATGTGCGTGTCTACTGTACGCTCATAACCAAAGTAATCATAACCCCACACAAGATTGAGTAAATCCTCACGGGTGTACATTCTACCGATGTTTGTCACAAACAATGAGAATAATTCCCATTCTTTCTTGTTGAGTTCTATTTCTTTATGATCAACAAGAATTTTATATTTTTCTAAATTATATTCAATGATGCCATATTGAAAGATTTCCTCAGGGGTTGTGTTTTCATATCTGGCCAATACGGCCTCTATTTTTTTGATGACTATTTTGGGGCTATAAGGTTTGGTCACATAGTCATCAATGCCTAAATTATAGCCTTTGAGTTGATTTTCTTCATCATTAAGTGCAGAAAGCATGATGATAGGAACATTTGAAGACTCTCTTACTTTTCTACATACCTCAAAACCACCCATATGAGGCAACATGACATCAAGTAAAATGAGATCATAGGTATTTTCATGTATTCTTGATAAAGCAGTCAGTCCATCATAGACTTGATCAATTAATGCAGTCTTATATTGATCAAGCACATAGTCATGCAATAAATCATTTAAGTGTTTTTCGTCTTCAACGATGAGTATTTTCATATTTATCTTCCCCAGTGTGATTCTTTACTTTAGAATACCACAAATCAAAGGATTTTTAGCTGAGAATTTAGTTTGAAAATGTCACAACTATGTCATATTTATGTCAATCCTTTGACACAACTCCCAGATATACTATAGGTGAAAATAAAAAAAAGAAAGGGATGTCTATATGAAAAAGTATTTATTTGGAATGGTTATAATGGGCTTGGTTTTATTAAGTGGGTGTTCATCAATGTATGATGGAGCATATTATGAAGAAGTTATCTATGGAAATGAAGAAGATCTTCTTGGAGAAACCTACGCACAAATCAATGAGAATGATTTTGTGAGTACATCAGATATGCCCGTATCCACATTTTCTACTGATGTTGATACAGCTTCATATTCAAATATCAGAAGAATGTTAAATGACAATTATTTACCTCAAACCAATGCAGTTCGTATTGAAGAACTCATCAATTACTTCAATTATGGGTTTAACACTCCAACTGATGGTGGCACCATATCAGTCACAACAGAACTGAGTGTTGCTCCATGGAATCCAGATCATCAGCTTTTGATGATTGGATTAAAGGCAGAAGAGATTGATTTCGAAGAAACACCTGGAAATAATCTAGTATTCTTACTTGACGTTTCAGGAAGTATGGATTCAAGCGATAAATTAGGTCTTGTCAAAAGTTCAATGTTACTCTTAGTGGAACAACTTAGACCTATAGATAGAATATCCATAGTGACCTATGCTGGTACTGCAACGATTGTATTAAATGGTGGAGATAGTACAGATCCTACAGAAATAGAAAATGCGATTAACAGACTACGAGCAGGTGGATCAACTGCAGGTGGTGCTGGGATTGAACTTGCGTATCAAGTTGCTGAAGATAATTTTATTGATGGGGGCAACAATCGAATTATCTTAGCAACCGATGGAGATTTCAATATTGGAACATCTAGTGTAGACCAACTTAAATCATTCATTTCAGAAAAGAAGGAAACAGGTGTCTTTCTAAGTGTCGTTGGTGTTGGTACAGGTAATATAAGAGATGATATCATGGAAGCGTTAGCTGATCATGGTAATGGCGTTTATTATTATGTTGATTCTATTCTTGAAGCAGAAAAAGTATTTATTCATGATTTAAGTGGAACAATGCTTACAGTAGCTAAAGATGTCAAGCTTCAAATCGAGTTTAACCCACTCAATGTCAAAGGATACCGTTTATTAGGTTATGAAAATCGAGTTTTGGATTATGAAGATTTTATTGATGACACAAAAGATGCTGGTGACTTAGGATCAGGACATGAAGTGATTGCATTTTATGAACTGATTCCGGCAGGATCAGAAGAAGTCATTGAAAGTAGTACTTATGAGACTCCTGAAGATCTGAGATATAGCGGAAATGATTATATCGATGAACTAATGTCTATTTCAATTAGATTTAAATCCCCAGAGGATGATACATCAGTGCTCATTCAAAGATTTGCATATGTCTCAGACTTTACAGTTACTCCAAGTGAAACATTCAGATTTGCTAGCAGTGTGGTTGAATTTGGATTACTTCTTAGAAACTCCGAATACAAGGCAGATGCAAACTATGCCAATGTTTTAGAAAGAGCAAGCGAAGCATTGGGAGACGATGAATTTGGATATCGACAAGAATTTCTTGAATTAGTTCAAAAAGCTCAGCATCTAGAAGAATTATTAGATTAGAAGATTAAAGAAAGAAGTAGATAGGTTATCAAATCGTAGTGTTCAAACACTTGATAAGATAACCTTTTTTCTTTGATAAACAAAGATTATTTAAACATATTAGAGCCTAAAAAGTTTGATAAAAAATACCATAAATTATGTATACGAGGTATAATAATAGTGCATGAATTTTTGTGTAGATTGGAGATCTCAAATGATCTATGATGTGATTATAATCGGTGGCGGTCCATCTGGACTTATGGCTTGCAATGTGTTTGAACAGGAAAATATCAATTATTTATTGTTGGAAAAAAATGAAAAACTAGCTAAGAAGCTACTCATATCAGGTGGTAAGAGATGTAATGTCACCAACAATCTTTCAATCGATGACTTTATAGCATCGCTTAATCTTAAGCACAAGAAATTTTTGTATCACGCACTTAAGGATTTTGGTCCTACTGAAATCATTGACTTCTTTAAAGGTCACGGGTTAAATTTGGTTTTAGAAGATCAATTGAAATATTTTCCAGAGACACAAAAGAGTTCAAGTGTCTTAGAAGCATTAACTAAAGATTTGGATATCAATAGAATCAAGATGAATCATGGAGTCAAAAGAATTGATCAAGATAATCATGTGTTTTCCATTCATACAGCACATGAAATCTTTTTGACAAAGCATGTGGTGATTGCTACTGGATCTAATAGTTATCCTACAACTGGAAGCAGTGGAGATGGACTTGAATTTGCACGTTACCTTCATGTTGAAACCATACCATTTACTCCAGCTGAGACCTATATTTATTCCAATGAGATTGTGGAAAAATATAAAGATCTACAAGGTGTGTCAATCAGTCAGACCAAAGTTAGAATCAATGGAACAAACTTGTCATATACCGGAGGATTGCTCTTCACACATTTCGGATTATCCGGACCAGTTATCCTTCACGCTTCAGAAGACATTTATCAAGCATTGCTCAAAGATAAAGTATCCATCTCATTTTCTTTAATTGAGCAATCAAGAGAAACTTTGATTCAATTACTAGATCAGGCAAAGACAAATCAAATGTTTATCGTGAAATTTCTAGAGACCATAACAACAAAAAAACTAGCTCAAAAAATGATTGACTTATCAGGTATTGAGAATAGAAACATGAACGAGATAGCAAAAAAAGATATCAATCATATCATCGAAAATCTAACCAACTTTACTGTCTCAATTGACAAGGTTCAATCAAGAGATTTAGCATTTGTCAATGCTGGTGGCATTTCAACAAAAGAACTAGATCCCAAATCAATGGAAGTCAAGCATAAGCCAGGTTTATATTTTATAGGAGAAACCGTTGATCTTCACGGTCCCATTGGGGGATTCAATATTACCATTGCTTTATCTACAGGACACATGTGTGCCAAGCACATTTCATATAAACTCAAGTCTTAAGACTCAAAAAAGGAGAACATTATGAACGCAATTGAATTTAATGATCTAACCAAGTATTACGGAAAAGTCAGAGGGTGTGAAAACATTAATTTTCAAGTTAAAGAAGGAGAGATATTTGGCTTTATTGGGCCAAATGGCGCTGGTAAGAGTACAACCATCAGAACCATGCTTTCTTTAATCTATCCAACAAGCGGGTCTGTTACAATCTTTGGCAAGGATGCTATAAAATATGGCAGTGAAGTCAGAAAAGACATAGGCTATCTTCCATCTGAAATTTTCTATTATGATCGAATGAAGGTCATTGATTTACTCAAATATTCTGCGAGCTTTTATGATCATGATTGCACTGATAGAATTCATGAATTGTCTGAAATCATGGAACTTGATTTAAACAGAAAAATCCAAGATCTATCCTATGGCAATAAGAAAAAAGTTGGTATTGTTCAAGGATTATTACATTCACCTAAGCTCATCGTTTTAGATGAACCCACAAGTGGACTTGATCCTTTGATGCAACAAAAATTCTTTAACTTAATTGTTGAAGAAAACAAAAAAGGAGCAACTGTTCTTTTTAGTTCTCATATCTTAAGTGAGGTTCAACAACTATGCAATCGTGTCGCAATCATTAAAGATGGAAACATCGTCAGCATCCAAGATGTTAAAGCAATGAAGCGAGACAACTATAAGAAATTCACGATTCGTGGTGAAGATTTGAACCATGGAAAATTTCAAGTTGAGGGAGTTACTGAACTTAAAGTTCGAGAAGACAAAGTTACATTCTTTTTTAAAGGAGATGTCAATCAAATTGTCAAGATTATCGCAGAACTTAAACTTACAGATATCATCGTAGAAGAACCAACATTAGAAGAAATCTTCATGCATTACTACGAGTAGGTGATGATATGAATATTTATAAATTTGAACTCAAGATGCTTAAATCATCGATCTTAATCTGGGGGTTAGCAATACCTTTATCTTTATTCATGTATCTTGCTTTCTATCCGACGATATCAGCAGATACAAGTGCATTTGATGCTCTGATGGAGAATTATCCTGAAGAACTTCTAGCTTTCTTTGGGATGAGACCGGAGTTACCGATGAGCTCACTACCCGGGTATTTGACCATCACTTTTGGGATGATGCAAATTCCAATTGCTATTCAAGCAGCTAATTATGGTATCGCAATGCTTTCAGTTGAAGAACGTGAAATGACAGCAGATTTCTTACTGAGTAAACCTATATCTAGAACAAAGATACTAATCTCTAAATTTCTAGCATCCTTCACATCGCTTACCATAGTCAATATAGCTTTTGCTGGAGCAACCTTATTAGCAATCCAACTTTTTAAAGGTGATGCTACAATCGAAATGAATCATATTTATCTTCTGTTAACTACAACTGTATTTTTCCAATTGTTTTTTGTGAGTATTGGTATGTTGATTTCAGTAAGTGTAAAGAAAGTTGAAAGTGTGATTAGTTATTCCATGGCATTAGGATTTGGGTTATATATTGTCTTTGGACTTAAATCTACTGTTGGTACAGGGTTTCTTGCATATCTTTCGCCTTATGCTTATTTTGAACCTGCTGAAATTTTGATCAATGGCACATATAATTTAGTGTATACGATCATTTGTAGCTTTGTGATTGTCTCATCTTTTGTATTGTCTTATGTATTATACAAGAGAAGAAATATTCACTCACTATAGGAGGTTGACATGAATATCGTAAAAAGAGAATTAAGAGCCAATCTCAAATCATTTATCATATGGGTATTATCACTAGCAGTTATCGCATATGTGGCAAGCATGGAGTATGTTGCCTTTAGGGATAGCACAGACTTAATGGAATCCATGGAATCATTTATAGCTTTATTTGAAGCCCTTGGTCTTCAGGTTACTAATTTAGCGACACCAGAAGGATTTCTAAGCTTTGAATCCATTTATTTTTACATACCACTTGCAATTTATGCTGCACTCTTAGGTAGTTCACTGATATCAAAGGAAGAAAGAAGTAAAACGGCAGAATATTTGTTCACTCTTCCTGTAAAAAGACATAAGGTTCTATTGAGTAAAGTCATTGCTGGGATCTTTTATAATGTTGCTATTAATGTGCTTGTAATGGGTGGAGCGATTCTCACATACTTACGCTTCTCACCCTCAAAAGTGTTCTATGAATTCATTGGTAATTTAGCTATAGGATTAATCATAACTCAGCTTGTATTTATGTCTGTTGGAATGTTTTTGGCATCCATCATGAAACAATATAAGAAATCTGGAGCAGCAACTATCGGATATGTCATGGGATCATATTTACTATTCGTTTTAATTGGTTTCATTGATGATTTAGATTTCTTAAAATATATCATTCCATTTAAATATTTTGAATCAGGTGATATGTTGAGTGGAACATTCTACTTAGAATATATTCTGATATCAATTGCAATCATCGTTTCAGGTATCTTTGGTATGTTTTACTTTTATAAGAGAAGAGATTTAAACATATAAGAAGATAAGAATATGAGGCACAGCTACCGGCTGTGCCTTTTTTTTAAAACTAAAAAAAGCTTAAAAAATAGTGTTTTAACTTATAATGGATTTATATATATAAAACATTACAAGGAGAATCATAATGGCAAAAAGAGAATTAAGCAAGAAGTTAGCTTTTGCATCAGCTGATATTTTTGGTGGAGGATCATTTAACATCATCAATTTCTTATATCCTGGGTTTTTAGCATTAACGGTAGGCATTAGCCCATATTGGATAGGAGTCATCATGCTGATTGCTAGATTTTGGGATGCATTTACTGATCCTTTGATGGGGCATATTTCCGATAGAACAAAATCTAAATTGGGCAAACGCCGCATCTATCTCGTTTTCGCATCACCTTTTATTTTGATTTCAATGTATTTTTTATTCTTCCCTTATGCTTTTTCAGCAGTTGGATTAAGAATCATTGCTGTCTTGTTATCTTATCTCGTATTTACTACAGTTCAAACAAGCGTCATGATTCCTTATTATTCTTTATCGAGTGAGATTACAGGAGATTATCAAAAACGAGCATCTTATAATTCATATCGTTTAGGATTTTCTATCTTCTCATCGATACTATGTGTGGCAGTACCTGGTATCGTTGTAGGATTATTTGGAGATGCAGCCATAGGTTTCCAAGTAATGAGTTTATCATTTGGTACGTTATTTGCTTTAAGTGTTTTATTTACAGGTTTGTTTGCAAGAGAAGAAATTCAAACGCCTATTGTTCAAACAAAGCTTAGCGTTAAAGAATTAGTTAAACCATTATCACTACGTCCTTTTAGACAATATCTAGGTATGTTTTTAGTGCTTCAAATGTCCATGGCAATCATGAGTGGCTTGTTTTTCTTTTATGTGGATTTTTATGTAACTAAGACACAAACATTTAATGGCGAATCAACGATGGTTGGTTTGATCTCAGCTGCACTCATGTTTTCAATGCAAATTGTAGCACTTCCAGTTTATTTGAAGATTATTGCTAAAAAGGGTAAGACTTATGCTTATAGAGCAGGTGCATTACTATGGATTGTCACAGCACTCTTTATCTTGCTTATTCCACAAGATGTGACACCCATTGCTATTTATGCTTTAGCTGCACTCATGGGATTTGGTATCAGTGGCCCAGGACTCGTTCCTCATACGATGTATGGAGATGTAGTTGATGCTGGTCAAATCAAATTTAAAGACCGTTTAGATGGGCAAATGAGCGGCTTTACGAATTTTATTAATAAAATAGCTCAAGCTGTTGGCTTAGCTCTTGTTATGTTCTTAATAGGACTTGCTGGATTTACAGAAAGACAACCAGGTGGACCTGCAATTGTTAGTCAACCTGATTCAGCAATGCTCATGATCAGAGTTATCATGTCATTAGCACCACTCATCTTCATGAGTATCGGAATCTATATTTCATTAAAATATAAGATTGATGCTAAAAAACAAAAGGAAATCAGTGATGCGATTCGTGATGGACTTACGAATCAGGAAGATCTGATTCATTCATTATAAATGAAAAGACCCAATCTATTCGTCTATGTCACTTTAGGGCTGCTTGTTAAAATCATTACACTTTTTAAAGGACAGAAGATTACAGAAAAAGTAAAGATCAAAGGACCCGCAATCATCTTATCAAATCATACATCATGGTTTGATTTTATGTATACCACATCTGCAATGTATCCCCATAGAGTCAGTTATTTAGCAGCAAACAAGATGTTTTATGATCCATTCTTAGGTTTCTTTTTAAGACTGGCTAGAGCTATTCCTAAATCGCTTTTTCAACCAGATCCAGCAGCAACCCTCAAGGCGTTTAAGATACTTAGAAAAAATGGAATCATATCTGTTTTTCCAGAAGGTCAAATATCACCTTATGGAACCTCACTCACACCAGCCTTTTCAATTGCTAAATTTCTAAGAAAAGCAGATGTTGATGTCTATAAAGTGATTCATCACAATGCCTATTTTGTAAATCCACCATGGTCAAAAAATACATTTAGAGGTAAAATAGAAACATCAAAAGCACTGATAATCAGTAAAGAAGTGCTGCGCACCTTAAATGATCAACAAATTTATGATATTGTTGTCGCACAGATTTACCACAACGCATCACAATATAATAAAGAAAAACTTTATGAATACAAAGTAAGAAACATCAAAAATCTTGAGAATGTGATTTATCAATGCCCTTCATGTTCATATGAAGGTCTAGTGGCTAAAACATATCATTTGGCTTGCCCTAACTGTAGTATTGAATTGAAATATGATTTATTGGGTCGAATTGGTGGGTATGGCATTGATGAGCTCTATAAGAATCAAGAAAAAACCATGCAAACTAAAATACTTAAAGAACCTGATTTTCAATTATCAAGTGAAGTGAAGCTTGAGAGCTTTAGAAACAATAGAGTAGTAGAAGTTGGTTATGGAAAACTCACGCTTAATCGAACCCATTATATTTTTGAAGGCATCATTGACTCTAAGCAAGAAAAACTGATCTTTGAAGTCAAGAATGCACCTACCTTGCCATCTGATATAGGCATCAATGTTCAAATCTATGAAGGCAATCAATTGTATCAATTCATTTTTGAAGATCCCAAACTCCCCACCATGTTTGTACATGCTGGAGAGTTCATGTATCAACTCTATAAAGAAACAAATATCTAAGAAAGGAATATGATATGAATCAAAGAAGAATATTCATTAGTCTTTTAGCAGGAGCACTTTTAGGTGTCTTATGTATTGTTGGAGCACAGCTAAGATATGGCAATCAGTTAGAGACAAATTACTTATTTGCATTTTGGTTTAATCGTGTCTTAATTGGATTGGTCATTGGTTTAGCAAGCAAATGTTTTACACTTCCTAAAGCATTGATTAGAGGAGCGATTCTTGGAGCTTTCGTATCGTTTGCCTTTTATAGCTCAACTGGATACTATGATTTAACAGGCTTCATCGCAGGCATTGTATATGGTGTCATTATTGAGTTTGCTGCATATAAATTAGCGAAATAAGGGGGATTACCATGATTAAGGCTATTGAAAAGAGAATAAGCGTTCGTACCTTTCAAAAGAAAAAACTATTAAAAAAAGATGAGCAAGCTGTTAAAGAAATTATAGAAAATGAAAATGGCAAAAAAGGTCCATTTGGAAATCCTGTTAAACTATTTTTCTATGATAGTCCTTATACAGATGATGATGTTCAAGTCCAAATAGGCACATATGGATTCATTAAGAATCCTCCAGCATTTGTTGCTGGATGTGTCAAAAACACATTTGAAGGTATTGTTGATTATGGATATGTCTTAGAAGATGTGATATTAAAACTAACCAACCTTGATCTAGGAACTGTTTGGTTAGGAGGCACATTCAATAGAGATGCATTCGACTATTTATTAGAAGAAGGCGAAGTTGTTCCTGCGATTACTCCAGTAGGATATCCTGCAGAAAACAAATCAGTTAGAGAAAAGGTCATCAGATCCGTATCAAGAGGTGATAGAAGACATCCATTTGAAGAATTGTTTTTTGAAAATGATTCTAAAACACCACTTGCTAGAAATCATCAGATTTCTTCATACTTAGAACTTGTCAGAGTAGGACCTTCAGCATCAAACAAGCAACCATGGAGAGTTATCGTTAAAGGCAATAAGGCACATTTCTACTTAGAAAAAACGCCTGGTTATGCCGTAGGCATGTCCTTTGAGATGCAAGCTCTTGATTTAGGCATTGCTATTTGTCATTTTGAAGCAGGACTTTTAACAGATGGGAAAACATACGCGATTGTAGTAGACCCTGATCATCCAAAAGATGAGAAGATGAAATACATCATCTCATTTGATTGTATTAAAGATTCACAAATGACTTAATGAATTCAGATCAAAAGAAGGATAATGATGAAAAATAAAAAAGTAACAGGTACCCGAGGGCACCTGCTACTTTTCTTTTTTTAGGGAGAAAAGAATGGTATTTCGCTATTAAATTTTAATGGGGCTTAACATTAAAAGGTCATATGTTTTCTTAATACATCTATAGTGTAATACCAAATGCATCAAATGTTAAGCATTGTGGGATTTTATGGCAAACTATGATATCGTGTGTTAAAACAGACAAGACTATGTGACATTTTTGATCTTTTTAGGTTGTTTGACGATGATTTTATCTAAAAGCACTAAAGCAGTTGGTAAGAAGATGAAAATCATTAAAGATGAAATCATCGCTCCTTTACCTAATAAAAGACCAATATCCGTCACTGATTCAATCTGAGAGAATAATCCTTCTGTAAAACCTGCAATCGTTAAAATGGCACCAGAAATTAAGATTGAAATTGAAGATTTGGAATATGCTTCAAGCATGGCTTCCTTCTTTGGAAGCATTTTTCTTTCGTCTAGATACCTATTGGTAAGAAGAACTGCATAATCTATGGTTGCTCCTAATTGAATGCTCATCACAACCAAGTATCCAATATAGATCACTTCAGTACCCATGAAATATAATATAGATAGATTAATCCATACAGCACCTTGAATAATGCCTACAAGTAAAATTGGAATTGTGAAAGATTTAAAGATGATACCTACAATAACACCTACAGCAATGATGGTTAATAAGGTAATGAGTAGATTTTGATCTAAAATTGAGGTTCTGATGTCTGAGAGAGCTGAGGCATTTCCTACGATGTTATATTCATCATATTCAATGTTTATTAAATCATTGATATCCTCCACAAATTGATAGAGAGCATCATTTTCCTCATAAAGTGATGTGGTAATGATTATTCTAGAATAGCTTGTTCCCACAAATTGATTGACTACCTCAGGTGGCAAGAATGCTCTTGGGATGTTTGGATCAACATTTGTCACGAGAGCTTCCACATGTGTTATTTCAGGATGAGAAAGCAGGGCTTGCGCTAAATCCACTTCTTGATCGACTGTTTCATTTGGGAAAAGAATGACAAGCTGATTATTATAACCAAATCGCTCTCTTATTAAGTTCTTATCTAGTGTGAGTGTGCTAACTGAACCTCCTACAGTACTAGATCCATAAATATAGGTTGTCTGAGATTGAAAGTAAGCGCCTAATCCTATAGCAGCAACCAATATAAAGATTAAAACATATCTTAATTTGTATTGAAGCTTAAAGAATTTAGCAAATGATGGAATGAGCATGCCATGCTTTGTTTTTTGAATCAGTGGGTCAAACCAGTAGAGTAATGATGGTAGAAGAATCATAGTTGATAGGTAGCTAAATATAATACCCTTTGATAAAACTAATCCGATATCTAGTCCAATTTGATATTTCATGAAGAATAATGCAGTAAAACCAGCAATTGTTGTTAATGCAGAAGCAGTAATGGATTTAAAGGCATGATTTCTAGCAAGAATTGATGCATCATGAGCATTGTTTGTTTTCCTTTCCTCATAAAACCTGTGAATCATGAACAATGCATAATCAATGGATAGAGCGAGTTGAAGTGCTAAGGCCATGGTTTGTGTGATAAATGAAACGTTAGATAACAAACCGTTGGTAAAAATATTAAATAGAACAGCAATACCTAAGACAATTAATACGAGTAAGGGTTCTGCCCAAGCATGAGAAGCAAGAAGTAAAATGATGATAATGATGGGAATGATTAGATACAAAATTTTAGTGACTTCACCTTGAGCAACAGCTCTGGCTTGGATATTTGATAAAACATCGCCTCTCAGGTGAAGCTCATAATCAGATAATAAGACCTTAATTGAATCAATTGATGTTTCTAGATCTGTATCATAAGCATCAGCATCAAAAATGATGGTGATTAAAGCATCACCATCTTGATAGAATGGAGAAAGTGTTTGTGCATCAATGAATTCAATCGGAACTATGGATAGATCGACATAGTCGTCTAACCATATAACTTGCTTGACTAGATATACAGATTCAATTGAACTCATAAGAGGTATCAAATCTTGGGATGTGACATCCATTATTAAAATTTGAATCGATGATTCCTCACTAAATTCATTTTTGATGATCTCTAGACCTTGTTTTGTACCTGAGTCATTAGGCAGATAGATCGTTAAATCATAATTTGTTGTTGTTTTGGGAATAAAAAGGAATGATGCTAGCAATGATGCCATCACACCAATAAAGATCACTATCTTTTTCATATCTACACCTCAATTGTGTAATTTAAACAATAATTTTAAATGTTCATTTTAATTATATGTTTTCTGTGATATAAATGAGATATGAAACATGATTTAAAACATCATTTCAAATGAAGGAAGGTTTAAATATGTCAAGCCAAGAAATCAAGAGAAAGCTCATAGAAAACACAAAAATTCTCATCCAAAAGCATGCTACTGTCACCATCAAAGATATTGCAGATGCATCTTATGTAAACATTGCAGCAGTTAATTATCACTTTGGAAGTAAAGAAAAACTGATGAAGATTGTCATTGAAGAAGTTTTAGGTGAATTGAAACGCTTTGTTACAGAACAAGTCATCAATGTTCATGATGGCAAAACAACTGAAGAGAAATTAGAGAAAATGATGAATTATATCTATAACTTCTCACTTGAAAATGTAGGACTATTAAATTATCTCTTCTTATCATCAGAGATTCAAAGTGAATCATCAAGTATGCTGATTGATAATTTCTTTGCTGATAACGAGTTCACTCAACTCGTTTACAAGAGTTTAGCTGAAGCGATGAACATCCATAATCAAAAAGAAGTGTTTGCTAAGTACATTTTGTTGTTTTCATCTTTTTGTATTCCCTTGTTCATCCAAATTTCACAAATGAAATTACATGGATCAATGAAAATTGAAATGTTTATGGATCCAGAGTTTAGACAATATTACATCAAGAGTATAATGAAAATGGCATAACCTTTTAAGGCTATGTTATAATGCATATAAATACTTGTTAACGGGGGGGCTTCACATGAATCGTAGTAATTCAAAGTTAATCTTATTAATACTATCAATTGTTATAATTATTGCAATGATTTTATCATACTTATATATTACAAAAGATTTTGATCAGTTAGAGCCAGTGACTTTAAGTTTTTTACTTATCAGAATAGTATTTATCTTAATACTAAATTTGAATTTGCAGAAGTTCAAAATATCATTCCTCTTTATTTTAGCAATCGTTTGTATTTCTTTACTCATCGAATTCACTTACATCGTTTACCTTTTGATTGATTCTAACAATAGTTCAAGTGCGATTATTTTTTTGACTTTCATAGCAGTAGGAATTTTAGGATTAATCATTAGCCATGTATTTGTTTTTGGTATGATTATTCAACACAAGATTGAGCATAAAATGATCTTTATTTATTTTACATATGCTATTATTTGTTCTTTGATTATTGTTGTGGGTTCATCTATATATTATAATTTTTATATATTTAATCAAGGTATGACATCTTTTAGATATTTAGTATATGGAATTATGGTTCATTTTATAGATTATGGGTATATTTTGATTTTCGTGCTAAAAATTCAACTCGAAAGAAAAATTAAATTACTCGATATAGAGAAGTTATCTATAGAAGAAATGAAGGTAATAAAATGAAAGAATATGTTGAAGGTTCGGTCAATATTTTATCTAAGGTCATATTAAAAACAGTCTCATCACATGAGACCTTTTTAGATTTGGCTAAAAAAGAAAAACCCGAACAAGTGCCTAAAATTATTAAATCTCTACATCAAGTTCATTCACAAAAATTGATGGAATTTGAATTTCATACAATCAATGAAAAGTCAGAAAACAATCTTCATATTATCTATTTTCATGGTGGAGGTTTATGCTTAAAAGGCGGGATGCCTCAATGGATGATAATCAATAAGTGGGTAAAAAGCACAGATGCTAAAGCAAGCTATATCATCTATCCAATGATACCTCATTATAAAACCAAAGAAATCTATGAAATATCCTTTAGAATCTATGAGCAAATCACAACCCTTTATCCTAAAGATAAGTTTATCTTGATAGGTGATAGTGCAGGAGCACTAATCATCTTATCAATCTTGCAACTCATCAAACAAAAAGGGATTAAGAAGCCAGAGCTTAATATTCTTTTATCACCCTGGATTGATTTCACATTATCGAATCCTGATATGACATTATATATGAGTAAAGATAAGTTGCTATCAATATCCAGATTTGCAGGATTAAATGAATACCACGATATAGAAGAATCTAATGAACTCATATCCCCTTTAAATTATGACTATGACGATGATATTCATATTTATGCAGGTACAAACGATATTTTATATCCGGATATGTTATTGTTTGAACAACAAAATCCTCATATCAAATTTAAAATATTTTATAATTGTCCCCATGTATTCATGTTGCTGCCAATGAAACAATCAGATATTGTTCATAAAGATATTATAAGTTCGATAAAATTGCTATAATATAAGAAATACTTACATCTTGTGAGGGGAACAATGAAAAGAAGTTTACCTTGGATTTTACCTTTATTTAGAACATTCATTTTTATATTGGGTGGATGGTTATTTGTCCAAATAACCAATCAAAACTATGCTGATGCCAGTCATTGGTGGTCACCTTTATGCACACTTTATAATATATTAACAATCCTGTTATTGATTTTGGTATCCAAAATTGAGAAAATCAAATTCAGATCATTGTTTTTCCAAGGATCTGATCAACTCAAATTTAAGTCAACACTCATTTTCACTTTAGTCATGCTCATGATTGGTGTTGGTGGCATGCTCGGTTTTTCATTTCTATTTTATAAGGGATTACCTGAGTTCTTGGTTCAACCCATTCCAGTAGGTTTAGCTATCGTTAATTTATTCTTATTACCATTGACTATTGTTTTTGCTGAACTGCCTTTGTATTTTGGTTACTCACTAAAGAAAATAGCCAAAAATACTGGTAAACCCGTCATAGCCATTGCATATACAGTCTTCTTTTATGCACTCCAACACAGTTTCATTCCTTTATTATGGGATTTCAAATACATACTCTTTAGATTTTTATCTTTCTTACCATTGATGTTATTTCTAGGTATCCAATATCACAAGAAGCAAAACCTTTCACAAATGATGATTGGTCATGGTGTCATGGATTTAAGCACAGGAATGCAAGTTTTAATCATGTCCATTTTATAAAGAGTTTATTTCATATAACAATAAAAAAAGTAGACCTATCATGAGATGATAAGTGCTACTTTTTATGTTCTTAATATCAGTTAAATGGATGAAGAAGCTAGAACAACCGTGTTCCTTTTTTCTTTTTTCATATAAATCATTGTTAAGATGACCGCAGTGACCGAATAGAAGATGGCGATGCAAATGAGTAAGTTTAGATCTTCACCTATAAAGAAGGTTAAAACGAAATTAAACAGGAAGTGCATCCAGAATGCCAAGAACAAGTGTCTCCATTGTTTCATGAATATGGACATAATCATTGAGAAAGACACAAGCCCAATAATGAATACTAAGATATATAATAACAAACTTAGTCCTGAATAGCTTGTTGATACAAACCATAATGGTGCATGCCAGAATGCCCATATCAAACCTAGAAATATGTTTCCTTTTATGAAACCATATTTCTTTTCCATTTGGGGTAAAAGGTAACCTCTCCAACCTGATTCTTCACCGGATGCTCCTTGAATAGCAGTAAAGAAAATATTTCCTAATAATGCAGGAGCTAAAAACTGTAATTGTGTATTGAGACTTAATCCCTTTACTAGACCTATTGATAAACCAGATAGGAAGAAGATCCCTACAATGATGATGGTTGCAAAAATTAATGTCTTTAAATTTATTTTTTCACTGAACAAATCTTTGTAAAAAGATTTAAGTGTTCTATTAGGTTCTAAACGTTTAAACAATATCAGTAAAGCAACTGTTGGCATCCAGCTTGATAATGCAATCAACCATTTCATAACGCTTTGTGGTGCATCAAATACGAATACTGCGACACCACAAACTCCTAATACCATGAACCAAAACAATAAATATGTTGTAAAAACGTAAGTAAATATGTTGCTCCATTTTCTTTTTTTCATACTATTCCCCTAAATTTCTTGTTTTTTAAAGATCACATAGGATGCAATAAAGAAGATGAGAGTTCCTAATAATGTAGCAACGATTTGGATCCACAAATCATCTAGTGACATTGCTCCAGCTAAAACACTATTAACCAGTGTAGATGCTCCTGCAGGATTATATAATGCTATTTTTGGTGAGATATTTGCGATTTGCATGACTGCAAAACCAAAGAATCCTAAGAGAGCAGAAGATGTTGGTGTCTTTCCAATAACACTAACAAAAATGCCTAAACCAGTAAAGAATAATCCCATCAACCAAAAAATAATAAGTGACATATATAATCCATCATATACAAATGAATCAAATAAATAATTGGTGTACCATCCCCCAATAAGGATGGATACCAAATATAAAGCTGTAAATATCATGAATGAACCTAAGAATTTACTGATTACAAAATTGAATCTTGACACTCTTTTGGTTAAGACAAGGATAATCGAACCCTTGTTCTTTTCTTGTGATACCAATCCAGATACGATAATGATATATACAATAAAGACGGTTAACATGTTCTTATAAAATTGCATCCAAGCATCTTCTAGAGTGGGTTCAGGTAATGTAATAGGGATATCTGAAGCAATAGTTAGAAGTAGTTCGTTCATATATTTGGCTAAAATGGGACTTGCTATAGCAAAGAATAAAAACAATATTAGAAGGATTAAACCCTTTGGAGTTTTAGTATATTCCTTCAATTCTTTTTTTAGGAAGTTTAAGTTAGGCATGATGATTCACCGCCTTCATAAAGATATCTTCTAATGAGACCTCTTTAACAAATATCTTTTTGACAAGGATATCTTCTTTAAAAATCGCTTCAAAGATCTGTGTTCTCGTTTTATCTAGATCAAGTGTTTTAATAGTTACTTTGAGTTGATCAACTAATATTGCTTCAATTGACTTATCTGTTTGTAATGATACAAAGAAGTGAGCATCCTTTTCATCTTCAAGCTCAATTTCTAGTTCTCTTAAGTCTGGGACTTGACGAATATTTTGAATGGAATCTTCTAAAATCTTTTTACCTTCATTGATAATGACGATACGATCACAAATTCTTTCAACATCAGCTAGAATGTGTGTTGAAAAGAAGACGGTGACTCTACCTCTAAGAGCAGCAATAATATCCATGACCTCTTTTCTACCAATAGGATCTAGAGCTGATACTGGTTCATCAAGAAGCACGATTTGTGGATCGTTGATTAACGCTTGAGCAATGCCTAAGCGTTGTTTCATTCCTCTTGAATAAGATCCTATTTTTTTGTTCTTATGCTTGGTTAAATCAACTAAGGTAAGCAATTCTTTTACACGATCATTAAGAACTTTTTTGGATATATCAAAGAGTTCTCCAGAAAATATGAGAAATTCTTTTGCTGTCATCCAATCATAGAAACCTGGTACATCTGGGAGATAGCCAATGGTTTCTCTACCATAATTTGAACCAAAGGATACTTTTTTATCAAGGATCTCGATTTCACCTGATGTTGGTTCAGTCATGCCGACAATCATTTTTAAAGTGGTAGTCTTACCAGCACCATTTGGCCCAAGAAAGCCATAAATGGATCCTACTGGAACTGATAAATCGAGATGATCAACAGCATGCGTTCCATTGAAATTCTTGACTAGGCCACTAATCTTGACTGCTGTCTTCATCATAATTTCCCCTAAAAGCAAAGTAGATAACTGGACCTAATATATTTCCTAATAATATAATAGCTACCCATATCCATTTGTTATTGAATCTAACTTTTTCACGTTTGACTAAATTAATAATAGCAATCACTTGCATAATAAATTGCAGTACGAGTAATGGCCATATGACTCTTAATAGTTCTTCAATCATTTTCTTTTCTTCCTTTCTTTATATTATAGAGATGTTGTTACTACATTTGAGAGTTTTCTAAGTTTTCTTTCTGGTGTTGGTTCATTTCTAATTCTTTTATTGATGCTATCTCTAAACTCCATCATCATTTCAACTAACTCATCGTCGGTTAAAAAGATAGTATTGCTTGAGAATCCAAGTGATTTTGTAATGTGTAAAATAGCATCTTTGTGTGAAATGTAGGATTTAAAATCTGTGAGAAGACTTATGACAAATTGATTGAACAGATTTAAATAATCATCTCTACTTAATTTAGAAGGATCCTGAGCGATTTGTTGTGTGGGGTTATCCTTAATCGCATAAACCTTTTCTATAATACCGTTGATGATGTTCTCATCAACTACTTGGATGATATTGTTTTTAAGCAGTTCATTCAAATGTCTATAGAGAGTTGCTTGAGCAATACCCCCACATGCACCTAGTAATTCTTTGGTTGTAGACTTCCCCTTTAAACCTAATTCTTGAATAATTTTAATCCGAATCGGATTCATCATGACTTTGACAATGTGATCGTTCATTTAAATTCTCCCTTCAACGTTATCTTATGTGATAATGTTATCATGGAAGATAACGATTGTCAACTCTTTTTAATCAATATTTTTTTAAATCACTTTATTTTTTGTTTGTAGATTTCTTTTGCTTAAGCAAGAGGGTCAATTATCGAATCATTATGTTAAGTATTTAATATCCTGTATAATGGCTTTAGGAGATGATCATATGGATAAAAAGACAGAAGACAAGATTAAATCATGTTCGGGAAATGATGGTTGTGCGCCTGATCTCAACGATGGGAAAGCTATTGTAAATAAAGTCAGACAGGTCAGAGTCGGTGATGGACTTTTAGCCACACCTCATGAGGTTATATGTGAATGTGGACAACACTTTAAAATGTTTCATTATGAAGAGAAATGTCCAACATGTGGTATGGTTTATGGTGTTACACCTTGTAGTAGCCATATTAAAGAAAATATTAAACCTGCAGGAATTAACTACTAGAACAAATAAAGATAAAAAAAAGAACTCCAATCGGCTTGATTGGAGTTTTCTTATTTTAATAGATTTTAATGATATCTTCATTCGATCTTTTAGTTATATCTGGAAGTTTATATGATTTTGATCCTTTTCCTACAACTAGGATTAAATAAGGTTTTTCGTTTTCTGGCCTTTTTAGAATATCAGATAGGAATTGATTGGGAGAAGGCGTATAGGTTAGTATGTCTAGACCCATATCGGTTAAGACTGATATCAGCATTCCAGTAGCAATCCCAACAGATATATCAGGATAGTAGACTTTCATCTGATGGTGCATATCATCATATTGAAAGATATGCTTAAAGATAACAATCAAGTAAGGGGCTTCTTCAAGAAAGGGTTTTGATGTGTTGACATCAAGATGAGATAAATCATCTTTCCATTCAGGTGTTATTTTTTTGTAAAATTGCGTTTCTATTTTTTCTGATTCTATTCGAATTTCCTTTTTAATTTTAGGATCTTTTACGATACAGAAAGTCCATGGTTGTTTATTAGCGCCACTTGGGGCGTACTTTGCAGCCTCAATAGCATCAATTAATAGCTGAATATCAAATGATTCTGTTTCAAATTCACGGTAAGACCGTCTTTGTTTTAATTTCTCGATTAAGGTCACATCATCACCTCCTATGTAATGTCATTGTAGCATAGTTATTTCATATTTCTTTTCATATTTATAGGATAAATTAATACTTTTTAATGTATAATATGAATAATAAATCATTAATTTAGGGGGCTGCGATGAAAAAAGCAACTATTTTTGTTTTATTCATATTTGTTTTTTACTTAACGGGATGTACCAAAGAAGCGAATCGAATCCTAGAAATACTTGATAGTGAAATCATAACCTGTGGAGAATCATGCATCAATGATTTAGTTTTTGATAATTATAGGGAAATATACTATGATGATGCTTTAGAAGCCTATCAAATAGAGATTGCTCCGCATAAGAATGAAACTGTTGAGATTACACTTGGTGAAATGTACACAAAAGATCAAATACCACGATTAGACCCAGTTTCATATAATGGAGACATTCCAATCTATTATCCATATACTCGTTTTGATGTTATTTTGGATAACATTGGCAGTTGGATTTATTATGATCATATTCAGAAGGTTAATCCTAATCAAGAATTACCTCGTGGGTATACGAGTGTCATCGATATTGATTATGGCTTTGATGATCACAGTGGTTATTTAATGCTCAATGGCATGGACAAAAATGGTAATGAAGAAATTAGAAGTTATAAATTTAATCTAGATGCAAATGAACTAAGCTTTGAGATAGTGATCTACAATGTTGAGAATAAATCCTATCAATATGAGTTTTTGCAAAATAATATTTATAAGAACTATATTTATTTTCCAGACCACGATTGGATGTTTAAATACATCAATTTAGCGACAAAACAATGTATCAGTTATATTGATGATTTTCTAGGCAAAATCATCAATTTATACGATCCAGAAGAAGAGATGTTTTATGCTTATAAGAATACAGAGTTTTCTGTATTTTATAGAGTTACTCAATATCAAGATATGGAAGTAATTACAAATTTACAATTTCAAACAGAAACAAGTGTAGAAGGTGCTTCCCCAGTCTATTATAGCGATATCAGCTTATTTGCTATGAGTGGTTGGAATAAAATACTTATGATAAGTGATTATTCTGGAGGTAGAAATTTGTTTTTTAACGACGATGTCAGAGTATTTGATGATTTAGGTATTTCAGTTTATCACAATTCAGACAATTATTTTAATGTGGCTTATCGCGAGCAATTATTGGAAAGTGAGTTAGATGATTATCGTTTTCCTGAAGAATTTACAGGAGACATAACATTTGCAAATTTGAAAGAAGAATTGAACGCATTCAAAAAATTAGATGATCCATTTGAAATAGGTGGGTTAACAGAAGAATTAGTCATAGGTAAATTACAGGATTTATTATTATATTTGACTGAAAAATATGCATAAATAATAAAAGAGACGATTTAAATATCAACAAAAAAAACAGAAACCTGAATTTCTGTTTTTTTCATTATTGAATGAGTTGTTTAGCTAAAAGTTCTTTTTGTGTGTCAGTCAGTATTTTTGATTTTTTAGTTAGGTCATCAACTTGGACAATGACTGATTCTGCAGTAGCTACTAGTTTACCATTTTGATATAGACCTTGAGCAAGTCTCATTGAACTGTTTCCAACATGGATGACAGCTGTTCCTATGTCGATATTTCCTGGCCATTTGATTTCATCGATGAAATCCATTTCCAAGCGAGCAATCACATAAGTGCTATCATTAAGGAAACCATTCTTTGGGTTATATAATAACTCGATTCTTCCGGTTTCAATAAATGTTGAGAAGATTGAATTGTTGACATGCCCTTGACGATCAGTGTCACGATATCTAATCTTATCATGGGTCTTAAATGGGTAATTATTTAAAGATAAATCTTTCAAGTTAATTGTGTTCATAGTTATATCCTTTCCTTGTGCATTTGTGTATTGAGCATCCACCTATTATTTTATCATGACTTGGGCTCTGTTAGATTTGATATATTACTTAACCATCTGGAAAGTCATGAAAAAATCTTCTATATTACTGGTAATATAAAAGAATAAAAAAATATGTGCAAACCTATTGACAACAAAAAATGAGAGTGATAAAATATAATTGAAATGGCACTTAACACATTAGAGTGCCAATAAAGAAGGAGGTAGTATTATGTTTGGTTTAACACCATTCAACCGCAATGTGATACGTCGCACAAATGAACAAAATCCACTCACAGATTGGATCGATGATTTCTTCTCAGATGACTTCTTCCCAATGCGAAGCCTTCGCCACGACACATTCAAAGTGGATGTCAAGGAAGAAAATGATGCTTACTTGATTGAAGCTGATATGCCAGGTGTAAAAAAAGAGGAAGTTAAGCTTGAATTCCATGATGGATATTTAAACATTGGAATTGAAAGAGAAGAAAAGAAGGAAGAAGAAAACAAGAATTATGTTCATCGTGAACGTAGATTATGCTCAATGCATCGAAGCCTATATTTAGGCGATTTGGATTCTGATAAGATTGAAGCTAATCTTAAGGACGGTATCTTAGTTGTTAAGGCACCAAAAGCACTGCAGGTTGAAACCAAAAAACAGATTGAAATCAAGTAATAGAAGAAGCCGACAGAAAGTGTTTGATTAAAACGGACACAAAATAAAAAAGAGTAGAGTTATGTATTTTCATAGCTCTATTTTTTTATATATCAGTATTGAAAGGAGGTTTTCAAATGGAGCGCAAACAAGTCGACTATTATTGAATTCATAAATATTGATAATATGATAAAATTATAGTTAATAAATCATTTATGGAGGGACCATGAAAAAGTTTCTTATCTTCTTGTTGTTACCTTTTTGTTTTATGTTAACTGGATGTCGAAACTCAAATATCTCGATACTTAGCGAACCGGATGAAGAAATCCTTGTATGCAAGGAAACTTGTGAAAGAGGTCAATACTTTCATTCCTATTTAACGAATGAGTATAAAGAAGTTTTAGATGAGTTACTTAATACTTTAGCTCCACATAGAAACGATAGTGTTGTATCCTTGCGGGACGGGCAAACTTATGCAAGAGATGTAATTCCTAGATTAGATCAAATTTCAGGAAACGATATACCATTGACTCTTCCTTATATTAGCTTACAGTCTTGGTTGAATAGACTGAATGGGTTGATTGAAGATTGTAACTCTGCTGGTTTCTGTACTGAATCGGTTGGTGGTTATCCCATTATAAACTATATGGATTATGGATTTGATGATCATAGTGGATTTTATCAACTTGGTTTTACAGATGAAAGCAAATATAGAACAGTTCAAGAGTTTAAATATAACCTAGATTCAGACCATTTTGGGTATGAAGCAACTTCTTATGTACCAATCTCAAGTTCATATGGTCATGTTTCTTTTTATAATAATATTTATAGGAGCTATTCACGTAGGAATAGTGTCACCACATTTACGTATCTCAATCTTGACACCAAAAATTATATTCAATATTCTTGTAATGGTGAAGAGACACCAGAAATAAAGGTCTATATCTCAGAATCCGAAATGTTATATTATACTTTTAATTATAGTTATAAGGTTACTCAATTTGATGATATGGAGTTTATAGCATCGTTATTTTATAATGACAAGAATGAATCATATGATATTGAGTTTAGTCTTATGTCGATGGACAATTGGGATTCTATATTCGTACAAACTGATTGGTTAAATCCATCAAACATTGCTTATTACCAAGGTGAAAGAGTGTTTGAAGAATATAATATTACAGTGGAATCTCAACTATCTAGATACTATAACATCAATGCTTTAATGACTTTAAGCCAAACAGATTTAGATGACTTCAACTTTCGTCAAGATTATACAGGAAACATTTCGTTTGATGCATTAAGAAAAGAGTTGGAGAAATTCATGTATATGGATAATCCACTTGATATTACTGGTTTGAGAAAAGAAGATATCGATGAAAAAGTGGAAGAACTTTATACTCAGTTTACCAGTAGACTAACTCATTGATGAAGTATATCATATTATAATTCACAAATTTATTTGCATAAGCATAGATAAGTATATGACTCGATGTTAAAATATAATCAACAATAGCTTTGCATACTCAATTTAATCGATTTTATATAACATTTATTAGGAGGGCATGTATTTGAAAAATATCGTTGTCACGGGCACTACTTCAGGTATCGGATATGCTATCGTTAAAGCACTGGCAGCCAGAGGAGATCATGTTGTAGCAGTAACACTTAATGATGCTTTAGGTTCTAAGGCTTATCAATCTTTAGGGTCACCTCAAAATGTTTCTTTTGTCTCAATTGATTTATCTTCAAATCAAGCCATAGAAAAAGGGAGTCACAAGATTAAGGCTCTTTTTTCTAACCAAAAAATAGATGTTTTAATTCATTGTGCAGCAATCGTTCCTCAATACTATATAACCAATGAACAAGGCTATGAAATGCAATTTCAAGTTAATCATTTGGCAATTATGAATTTAACATTAAATCTACTCGACTATATCAAGCGTGCAGAAGGTATCGTCATTGCCACATCATCAAGAGTTCACAGATCAGCTACGATTAATTTTGATGACTTGATGCTTAGAAAGAAATACTTTTTATTTAGTGCCTATAAAAAATCAAAGTTGGCCAATGTCTTATTTGCTTATGAGTTTAATAGAAGATATTCAAAAGATCATGTGCTCGCTTATCTCGTTGATCCAAGATTAGTGAATACGAGAATAGCTGAAACGAATACCAGAGGAATCATCAGGCTATTTTGGAGTATCAGAAGACGCTTTGGACAAGATCCAAATGCGGTAGCCTCATACTTTTTGCAATTGATTGATCAAGAAAAGAACGATCAAGAACCCTACTATTATAAGTATGGGAAACAAGTAGAACCATCTAACTATGGAAAGGATGAGCAAATTGCCAAAAGATTCTGGGAAGCAAGTGAAAAGCTTATTAAATAAATATGCACTAGTCACTGGAGCATCCGGAGGACTGGGCAGAGAATTCGTACTTGAATTAGTAGAGCGAGGATATCATGTCATTCTTTTAGCACGCAATAAGGAAAGACTAGACTATTTTGCTCACAACCTTTTATTGATGGATCATCAAATGGTAAAAACATTCGAGTGTGATATTACAAAAGATGATCAAGTTAAAACTGTTTTTGATTATCTCATCAATAATGAAATAAAGATTGATATGCTCATTAATAATGCAGGTTATGATTATGAAGGATGGTTTAAAAAGGCTTCACATGAAGATACTATCAGTATTGCTCAAGTGAATGTTTTAGGAACCTTAAACATGATTCATAGAATCCTTGATGTCAAAGCTAAGGAACTTACCATCATTAATGTGGCATCACTTGCAGGGTTCTTTCCAATGCCCATGAAAGCTGTTTATTCAGCATCTAAAAGATTTATCATTGAACTCACTAGAACACTCAATTATGAATTGAAAGATGACAACGTGCATTTGACTGTATTATGTCCTGCAGGTATGCCTACAAAGATAGAAGTCCTAAACAAGATTAAGGCTTTAGGTTTGATAGGAGCTATGACTACCGTCAATTTTAATATTGTTGTTAAAAAGACTATTGATAAAGCCCTAAAGAAAAAAGAAATTTATATTCCAGGATGGCTCAACGTATTCATGCTAAAGATTTCTTTGTTGATACCTAGAAGAAGATTAGTTAAAAAGCTTGGTAAAAAATGGAAAAGAACATTTGAATAAAGCAAAAAACATTTATTTTTCACTAGATTGATACATACGCCAATTAGTGGATATGAACAAAATCAAACCTTCTTTTTCCATGCTTTTCATATGGAATGTTGTTATTTCCACAAATACATTATATAATTGAATGTGAGAAGGTGATATGATGGCAAGTATTATAGATGTCGCAAAAAAAGCTGGAGTCGGTATTGCTACTGTCTCTAGGGTTATCAATGATTCTGGATACGTAAAAAAAGAAACAAGAGAAAGAGTAGAATCTGTCATTGCAGAAATAGGATATGTTCCTAATGAAATAGCAAGAAGCATGACATTACAAAAAAACAATATCGTTGCTTTTATTCTACCCAATAGCACACATCTTTTTTTTGGAGAATTACTTTTTTTTGTTGAAGAAGAACTATTTAATTATGGATATAAAATGATGGTGTGCAATTCAAGTATGAAAAAAGAAAAAGACATTGCATATATTGATCTATTAAAAAAGAATCGAGTCGATTCAATCATATTGTTAACAAATAACGATGTTGAGCCTTATCTGGATAAAAGATTACCTATAGTTTCTTTTGACAGAACTTTTGATGGTGTTTCTTTTGTTTCTAGTGATAATTACACCGGTGGTGTAATGGCAGCCCAACACCTCATAAAAAAAGGTTGTAAAAAAATGATGTTTATCGGTGATGATGCTCAAGGCATACATACCAATGTACAGACCGAAGTTAGCAAAAGACGCATTGGATTTTTTGATGAATTAGCGAAACATGGCATTACGAATATCATCAATGTTGAGTATCCACTTGGAAATTACACATACATTCCAGATTATGTGCACCAAATTATTCATTCACATCCTGAAGTAGATGGTATCTTTTGTATCAGTGATGCTGTAGCAGCTGAGGTTGTTTTAAATCTAGAAAAACGAGGGTTAAACGTTCCAAAGGACGTTAAGGTTATCGGATTTGATGGTGCAAGATCCTTTTTGAATCTTGGTAAACGTTTGACCTCAATCGGTCAATCCCCTAAATTAATTGCTGCTGCTATCGCTGAGATTATTACAAATTTATACGAAAATAGAACAGTAAAAAACATCATTGTTCCTGTATATCTACAAGAAGGAGATACGACTTAATCGTTTTCTCCTTTTTTTAAAAAAAACATTGACAGCGCTTTCAATTAGTGATAAAATGATAATAAACAACAATGGAAAGGTTTTCACAGGAGAATATAGGCTAAATTCCAACGAAAACTCTTTTTTTGCAAAAAAATGTAAAAACCTTTCCACAAATTAATGGGGTGCCAAATGGAATACACATTAAATAAGAATAAAAACAAAGGAAGTGTAGGAAAAAGAATAACACTCTTTTTTGTTACTATCGTTATCGTTTTATTCATTCCTCTTTACACGCTGATTAAAATGATTGGAAAATCTGTTAATTCAAATTTTTTAAATTTCGAAAAATATAAATCAAAAAACTTTATCTTAGACTATATTGTTTCCAGTTGGTTAAGTGACAAAGATAAAGCACAAAGCAATCGCATTTTTGTTTTCTTTCTATTTCCCGCATTATTTACATTCATATTATTTGTCTTTGTTCCATTTGTTCAAGGCCTATATTTATCAATGACGGACTGGGATGGATTGAATACAGGTAGAGAAAATTTTGTTGGGTTATTAAATTATCAAAGTATCTTCAGTGACATTAGATTTTTATTCTCATTTTCAAGAACAATCGTTTATTCAATCTTAAATATTGTTGTCATTAATCTAGTAGCATTCTTGTTGGCACTCTTAGTCACTCAAAATCTTAAATTAAAAAATATTTATAGAGCTGGATTTTTCATGCCAAATCTGATTGGTGGTCTCGTTCTAGGGTATATTTGGCAATTCATCTTCAATAAAGCGTTTGTAACATTTGGTGGTGCTTTCGCGACATCATTATTAACAAACGGTAATACAGCTTTATTTGCTCTCATAGGTGTTGTGACTTGGCAATATGCAGGATATATTATGATGATTTATATCGCAGCTATTCAAAACATACCTCAAGATCTAGTTGAAGCAAGCACAATTGATGGCGCTAATGCTTTTCAAAGATTAAGAACGATCACACTTCCACTAGTCGCACAAGCATTTACTGTAGCAATGTTCTTAACTCTTGTGACATCATTTAAGCAATTTGATACTGTTGTGTCGTTGACACAAGGTGGTCCGGCAACTTTGATGCCTCAGTGGTTTGCTGATCTGTTTGGAGTTGATAGCAATGTTGCCGTTCAGTCTACATCGCTGGTGGCAATGAACATATATAACACAGCATTTCAAAATTATGAACTAGGAATCGGTCAATCAAAAGCTATTGTGTTCTTCATATTCCTACTGATCATCTCCTTATTACAAGTTTACTTTAACAAGAGAAAGGAGATTGAACTATAATGACTCAACCAAATTTGAAATCAAGAAACCATTTCTTATTTAAAAGAATATCTAAGATCTCCCTTGAAATTTTTGCTATTATATTACTTTTAGCATTTTTCTTCCCTTTTTTCTTAGTAATTGTTAATGCTGCTAAGCCATTGAATGAAATTATACTTAGACCCATGTCATTTCCATCTGATTGGCTTAGCATCATTGACAACATTACTGAAATTCTTGGACGAACTAATGTGGATTATTTCAAGTCTTTCTTTAACTCAATCATTATTACATCAACAAGTTTGATAGCAATAGGAGTTTTTTCAGGTATGGCAGCATGGGTGCTTGTCCGTACAAAGACTAAATATTCATTTTGGATTTTTATGTTTTTCCTAGCTGGAATGGTTATTCCGTTTCAAGTGGTGATGCTTCCTCTTACGAGATTACTTCAAACATTGAAGAATTTAACAGGTATTCCATTTAAAGATACTTATTATGGTGTGGTGATGGCTTATATTGGATTTGGTGCACCATTATCAATATTCTTGTTTCATGGCTTCATTAAATCAATCCCAATTGATATTGAAGAAGCAGCGATTATTGATGGATGTACTAAATCGCAAGTTTTCTTTAAAGTGGTACTACCCATTTTAAAACCTATTTTCGTAACATTATTAGTACTTAATGGGATGTGGATCTGGAATGACTATCTATTGCCTGTCTTGATTATAGGTCTTGGTGGGGATACAAAGACATTGCCATTGTCAGTTGCAAATCTAGCTGGGTTCTATGATAAAGAGTGGGGCTTGATTCTGACTTCAGTACTTATGGCCGCATTACCTATCCTGATTTTATTCTTCTTTGCACAAAAACACATCATTAAGGGTATGACATCTGGTGCCATCAAGTAATGGGTAAAATCAAGTTAGCAATCTTTGATTTAGATGGTGTCATCACATCGACGACAAATGAACATTTTAAAGCATGGTCATTGCTATTCATCAAACATTTTGGCGTTAGACTAGATCCAATATTGGAAACATATACAAAAGGTGTCTCAAGACTTGACTCCCTTAAGATTTTGTTGATGCATTCAGGAGTCACTTTGATAGAGGACTCTATGATCGAAAAGTTGGCAAATGAAAAAAATGAGATTTATAAAGAACTCATTTCTGAATTTGATGAGACACATCTATTTGATGGAGTCATTGAAATTCTAGATTTCCTTAAAAAATATAATGTCAGCATTTCATTAGGAAGTGCGTCAAAAAATAGCAAAGAATTACTTGAAAAATTAAAGATTACAGATAGATTTGATTATGTCGTTGATCCAACCCATTTGAAAAGTAAACCTGAACCTGACATATTCATTCAAGCTATGAATCACTTTGGATTTAAACCTGAAGAATGCATTGGATTTGAAGATGCAATCGCTGGTATTGAAGCTATAAAGCTTGCAGGCATGTTTGCTATAGGCATCGGGAATGAAGACTTAAATAAAGCTGACGTGCAGTATACATCCATAAAGGAACTTGATTATGAGTTAATCAAAAGATTGATTGAGGATAAATAATGAAATCAAAAGATAAGCAACACGATAATTTCATCATCATTTCATCCAAAAAAGATATGAACACATTGCTTACAGATGAAACAATATTTTCGCAAGCAAATGGCGTTTTAGGGACAAGAAATCATTTTATTGAAGGTTATGGAAGTCAAGATCATCCGCAAACCTTCATTAATGGATTTTATGATACCTATCCCTTTCATTATGAAGAAAATTACTCGCAATTTCCTCAGATTGGTCAAACGATTGTCAATCTTCCTGATGCTTCACTTACACGGATCAGTTTTAATGGAAAAATAGTTGATCTATCGCATTGTGACTTGATTAAAGTAACCCGCAACCTGGATATGAAAAAAGGATGTGTCACACGTAGATCTGAATATAGTCTAGATGATGAAACCATCATCAACATTGTTGAAGAAAAACTTGTTCCATTTGGTGAGAATATCATCACTTCTAGAGTCACAGTTGAATCTAATCAACCTGGGTTAATGGAATTATCTTCGATTTTGAGAATGCCATTAATTAAAAGAGAGGTCAACAAAGACCCTCGATTAGCTCATGGTAAAACACATCTGAAGCTCATAAAAATCAACGCATTCGAAAATGATGGATATTTATTAGCAGAAACAATCAAATCAAAGTTAAAAGTGATTGTTGGTATCAAGCATGACCAAGATATGGATTATCAAATTCAAGATGATGAAGTTACAGCATGTAAACAAATTAACATCAAAGCTCATGAAGCATACCAGTTTACCAAATATCAGATTTACATTTCTGACTTGACATCCAATAATCTATTAGCTGATATAAATGATACCATCAAAAATCTTAAAACTTTTACACAATATTTGCTTTCAGAAAAGCGTAATAAAGAAAAATTTTGGGATAAGGCAAATCTTGAATTATCAGATCCTTTATTAGAAAAAGCACTACGTTACAATATCTATCAATTGAACCTTAGCGGTGGAAGCAATTCCAAAATGCATATTGGAGCAAAAGGTATTAGTGGAGATGGATATGAAGGTCACTATTTCTGGGATACTGAAACCTATATGTTGCCATTCTTTATTCTGACTCAACCAAAACGAGCAAAGTTACTCCTAAAATACCGATATGATAAATTAGATGAAGCAAAAGAAGAAGCAAGAAATATGGGATGTACCAGAGGTGCTAAAATACCATGGAGAACCATCAACGGTAAGGAAACATCACCGTATTATCCTGCAGGTAGTGCTCAGATTCATATCAATAGCGATATCGCATTAGCTTATATCAATTACTACTATGCAACAAATGATGAGAAGTTCATGAATCAGTATGGTGTGGAAGTGCTTTTAGAAACGGCTATCTTTTATTTGGAATATGGACATTTCAAGGATCACAAGTTTCACTTATATGGCGTCACAGGTCCTGATGAATATACAGCCATTGTCAATGATAATTACTACACCAATAGATTAGCTAAAATGCATCTGGAATTCATTACACAGTATGTATCTGTGCATAAAGAAGCTTTAAGTAGTGTGTTGAAAAAGTTGAAAATAACCCAAGATGATCTTCATCTTATGCATACTGCAGCAAGTGAAATGACATTGTTATTTGATGAGAAATTAAGAGTGATTAAACAAGATCAATCGTTTATGTCAAAAAAAGAATTAGATATCACATCCATTCCTAAAGATCATTTTCCATTGCTCTTTAGTTATCACCCCTTATACATTTATAGACATCAAATCTTAAAACAAGCAGATGCTGTATTAGCTATGGTTCTTATGGATGATCAACCGAAGGATGTTTATGAGAATACAACCAATTATTACTTAAAACGTACAACACATGATTCCAGCTTATCAAAGGGTATTTATGGTATTGCTGCATACAAGCTTGGAAGACATGAACTGGCATATGAATACTTTAAGGAAGTCAGTGAACTGGATTTAATCGATCAAAGAAAGCATACCAAGCATGGATTACATTTGGCAAATTTAGGGGCAAGCTACTTAATGCTCATGTATGGCATTCTAGGCTTGCGGATGCATTCAATCTTATCGATTAATCCCGTATGGCAAGAAGAATTATCATATATTAAGGTGAATTTCACGTATCAAGATTCAAATTTGGTGATTGAGTATCAAGATCAATCAATCACCCTTTCTACAGACAAACCTATTAAACTCATGGTTTATGGGAAAACAATTGATGTAGAAAAAATGATTACCTTTGGAGTCAATCAAAATTGACCATAAATTTTTTTCATTTAAGGAGGAGAAAAATGAAGAAGTTATTATTGTTATTAGTATTAGTGGTTGTTGCTTCAATGATTGCAGCATGTCAACCAAAAGAAAGTACTCTAATCATATTCCAAAACAAAGTTGAAATTGATGCAGTACTTAGAACTTATGCAGAAGCTTGGGGAGTAGAGAATAACGTTACTGTCGAAGTGAAAAGTTGTGGTGGAGATACCTGTGCTTATGGTACTCAGATTTTAGCTGAATTCCAAGCTGACGAACAACCTGATATTTTTGTTATCGAAGGTATGGGCGGATATAATATCTACAAAGATAAGATTTTGGAATTTAGTGGTGAAGCTTGGCAAGATGATACAGAATTAGAATTCATCGCTGATGGTAAGACTTATGGTTTCCCAGTTGCTGTTGAAGGTTGGGGTATGGCTTATAACGAAGAAATTCTAACAGCTGCTTTCGCACACGAAGGCACAGGACGTACAATTGCTAGTCTTGAAGATGTATCACAAGCTGAATATTTAGAAGTATTTGAAGCGATTCAAGCTTATTATGATGCTAACAGTATGAGCGACTATGCAGTTGTCTCAATGGCTGCAGCAGCAGGTATGACTTGGGTTACAGGTCTTCATAACTTCAATGGTTATCTATCAGCTGGATTAAGCTACACTGATAAAACTGTTATTGATAATTTAAATGATGGTGTTGTTGATGCAGCACGTTTAACACAATTAGCTAATTGGGTTGAATTGTTATTTGATTATGCTGATCCAACAATTTTAGCAACTGGCGGATATAACGAACAAGTTGGTAAATTTGCTGAAGGTAAAGCAGCATTCATTCATCAAGGTAACTGGACAGACAGTTCATATGCGGAATCAGATTTCGATATGGGTTATTTACCTCATGCAACATTAACTACTGGCAACAACAAGATATTTATTGGTGCACCATCATATTATGTCATCAATAAAGATTCTCAATCTGTTGAAGCTGCTAATTTATTCTTAAATGATTTAGCTGCAACAAGCGAAGGTCACAACTATATGGTTAATGAAGCAAACATGGTTCCTGCTTTCAATAGCGTTACCTTAGTTCCATCTACACCATTATCAGCAGCAGTTATGGAATGGAATCAAGCAGGTAAAGCTTATGCTTGGTGGCAAAATGATATGCCTAGTGGATTTGGTATGGATACTTTAGGACCAATCTACTCATTATTTGCAGCTGGCACAATTACTAAAGCACAATTTATTACACAAGTAACAAACGCAATTACAGCTTTAGCATAAAAAATGAATAGGAAAAAGAGGGTGGCGACATCCTCTTTTTGCATTTCATAAAAAAGGATGAACACGATGAAGCACATGGTTTCAATAGGCGAATTGCTCATTGATTTTTTACCTGAGCAAAAAGGAAAATCATTATCAGATGTAAAGACATTCACAAAAATGGCTGGAGGAGCTCCAGCAAATGTTTGTGCAGCATTTTCATTATTAGGCGGAAAGTCTTATTTCATGGGTCAGGTTGGAGCTGATGGATTTGGCGATTTCTTGATTCAAGAACTTCAAAGTGCAAAGGTTGACACGACTTATGTTAAACAAACAGATTTAGCTAAGACATCGCTTGCTTTTGTATCACTTACCAACAAAGGTGAAAGAGATTTTTTATTTTACCGAAACCCTGGAGCTGATCAGTTGTTTAGTGAAGATGATGTGAATTACGAAGTCCTTGATGATGCCATATTACATTTTTGTTCGGTATCTCTTTTAGGCTACCCAATATCGAAAGCACACAAGTCAATCATTATTAACGCTAAAAAACGAAATGCAATCATAAGTTTTGATCCCAATGTTAGAAAAGCCTTATCAACAGATGACACGTATTATCAATCGGTGATCTTAGAGTATTTGAAATATGCTGATATTGTCAAAATTTCAGATGATGAATTATCCTTTATTACAGGTATTGATCACTTGGGAGAGTCAATCGCTTTTATGAAAAGAATGATGATTCCTATTTTAATTGTCACTAAAGGAAAAGATGGAGTCGATCTTTATATGAATGGTCAGATGATTCATGAAGATGGATTCTTAGTTGATGTTAAGGATACAACAGGTGCTGGTGATGCTTGGATTGGATCATTTCTGCATCAAATTGCTTTTCATGATGATATCAAAGCGATATCTGAAAGTGATATGGCAAAATATCTAAGATTTTCTAATGCTTATGCTGCTTTGACGACAACAAGATTGGGAGCCATAAAGGCTATGCCAACAAAAGAAGAAGTGTTAAAGTTATTGTAAAATATTTTAAGATAGCTATATGAAGATGATAAATCTAGGATGATTTCTAGATTTTTTTCATGTAAAAAGGCATTTAGCGGATGCTAAATGCCTTGATTATCATTAGTCTTTAAGTGTTACAGGTTTCAGCCACAAGTATTCATAAGGTGCGATTGTCAACTCTGATTGATTGATATCGATTGTTTTACCTGTGATGATATCTTCAAATGTCTTGTGAGTAGTAAGTTGTTGTCTTAGATGATCAAGATATAATGTTTTTGAGTGTTCACTGAAGTTAAATATTCCAAGATATGTTTTTTCTTTGTAGACACGTGCAAGGCAAAGTAAAGCATGATCGGATAAAGGGATGCTGTACTGAATCGATCTGCCATCAAAGAATTCATGATGCTTTCTGATCATAATTAATTTTTTTAATGTGTCAAACACATGATATTCTATCGTACCAATGATATGACGACGCTCAGCGCGGTGCCAGTCAAAGAATGGGCGATGAACCCAACGGCCTTCATTTTTCTTTGAAGGATCCTTAAGATAGGATTGATCATTTCTGGTTGCTATCTCATCACCAGAGTATATCATGGGAAATCCTCGGTAAAACAAGATGATGCTATGGGCTAGATTGATGCGATTGATGGCTGTATTGATGTTAAGAGAATCTGAGCTTTCTAGCGCTTGATCTAAGCCTAGGAGACTTGCTAAAGTGCCATTTGTTCTCGCATCTTTCGTGATGGCATTATATTGATAATTCTCACCGGAAGCAAATGAACCATCAAAGCTACCACTATAGAAGTTAATCAAGAACTGTTTATGTAGATAAGGATTAAACCCCATCTCTTCAATAGCCCTTTCGTTGAATCCCCATCCTATGTCATCATGACATCTCGTATAATTCATCCATGTTCCAGTGTCTGGAATATGGAAAAGATTGGCATCGATGGCCATAAGCCTTGTGTCTCTGGCAGCAAACGAGTTATAGATATCAACCATCAGGTTTGCATTATACATAATTTCGCATTCTGTATGTATTTTTGAACCAAAGTATTTAACGATCTCATGAGGCTCAACAATGGCTTCACCAAGGAGAGCAACCGATGGACACACCTCGTCTTTAATCAAGTTAAGCATCTCAATAAGCAGATGAATGGTTGGTAAATTTCTACATGAGGTATCTAGCTCTTTCCACATAAATGGAATAGCATCTAAACGAATGATATTAATACCAAGATTTGCTAGATATAGCATGTTTTCAACCATGCCATTAAAGACATAAGGATTCTTAAAGTTTAGGTCCCATTGAAATTCACTGAAGGAAGTAAAAATGTATTTTTTAATTTCAGGGTAATATGTGAAATTACCTGGACTCTTAGTAGGTAATACCTCGGGTACTGTCTGATTGTACCGATTGGGTATATCATCTGTGTCATACATGATAAACATTTGTTGCATTTCTAAATCACCAGCAAGTGCTTTTTTTGCCCATGCATGCTCTTTAGCAACATGATTAATCACATAGTCAATGCATAAATAGATTTGTTGATCTCTAAAAGCCTTAATGGTCTTCTTAAAATCTTCTAAGGTACCAAATTGGGGATTGACATCATGATAATCTTCAACTGCATAACCACCATCATTTTCCCCATCTCTGGATTTCAGTAATGGCATGAGATGCAGAAGTGTTATACCTAGTTCCTTGAAATAGTCAATTTTACTAACCAATCCTTTAAAGTCAGTTGAAAAAAGATCGATATATAAAGTCATCCCAACAACATCAGACTGAAAATACCAATTCCTATGGGAATCAAGTGACTTTAGTTCATTGGAACGATTTGATTTTGCATTGCTGATGATATCAAGCAATTGAGTCATTGCTTGTTTTGTTTTTGTAGATTGACCATAAACTTTTTCATATAGAGCAAGTAGTTTGTTCACTTTAAGTCCTCCCAGGTCATTAAAAGAGTATTTTCAAATCTATTATAAATGAAAGTGGAAAGGTTTTCAATGTGAACATTGCACATATATTTGAATTCGTACCAGTATAAAAAGGATGTTCATGCGAATCACACTTAAAGGCCTAGTATGGCTATTCATTTAGGAATAACCCCCTTTTTATGGTATAATAATATGTACTCATCTATTTGGCATTGATGTTTACATGCAAAAAAGAGGAGTTTTTAAGATGTTAAATATTAAATATATTAAAGATACAAAATTTGAATACAATGAGCATATTGTAGAAGGTCTACAATCTTATAATAGAAGTCAATCAGAATATAGAAAAAAGGATCATCGTGATTTTTATGTTTTTGATGATCAAGTACTTGTTGGTGCATGTCACACCAAACTGTACGCTGATTGGTGTGACATCTATGGCCTGTATTATCAAGATATAGATGTATTAAAAGCTATTGTTAATGATATCAAAAAATATTATAAAGATCAGGTTGTAGGTATATCATTTGATTCTATCTTGGAGCAAAGAGTGCTTGATTTTATTGAAATTGGATTTAAAGTTGAAGGCAAGCTTCAGGATATGCCAATTGGCAATGAGAAAGTATTCCTAAAGAACAAAAAACTCGATATACTTGAAGTTGATCAAGCGTATCAAGTTAAATCATCAAGGGAATCAAATTTAAATTATGCTAAAACTTGGAAAGAAGAAATTCATAAGTTTAGAGAAAGCCTAGATTTTTCAACTGAAAAAATTGATTTGCAATATGTTGTTTTAGATGGGTTTAAATTTGTTGGTGGTATCTACGGGCATGTCCAATATGAATATCTATTTATTAATATGTTATTTGTTAACAAAAATTATAGAGGTAATAGAATAGCATCTAAACTCATGCATCTGATTGAATCAGAAGCGATGAGTAGAAATATTGTTAATGTTTACGTGACGACTTTTGAGTTTCAGGCATTAGAGTTCTATCAGAAGCATGGATTCAAGGTTGTGATGACAATTGAAGATTTTCCTAAAGGATTTAAAGAGTATACGCTTTATAAAAAAATGAAAAAGACGATTGTTCAAAAATAGGACAATCATCCATATAATGAATTTAATGATAAATGTCTTTGTTACTGAATCTTTGTATCCTATTCACAAGATAAATAGGATATGAAGTTCTTTTTTTGTTGCTATAAAGTATAAACGTAATCATGGAAATCTGTATAACAAGTCACTAATTTTGAGTGTATCATTTTATGAGAGCTTATGATACATGCTTTTAATTGAGGATATTGATTGGTTACGGATTCAATGATACTCATATCATCAGAGTAGATGATAATAAATGATAGTGCATCAGTATTTAGTTTTTCCATGATTTGATCAGTCGATCTAATCATAAGATCTCTTCCTAGTTTCTCTAATTGATGAGGAAGAGTCGAGCGATCAGATATGACTAACACATCTTTATATCTTGATATGAGGGGTTTAAAGAGTATTTTGATATATGACTCGATAGACATATGCAAATCAATCTCAAGTCTTTTTTTAGGTGATAAGCTCATAAGCACATCTGAAAAAGCACTCACATAAAAGATACCTATCAATAATCCCATTTGTCCTACTTCAAATTGTGGGAGTTTATAGATTTCCATTTCCCTAATGTAGACCAAAACCACAGTAAGTAAGATGACTCTAGCATAATAAACCAAATCTCTTACCACAAATTCTTTGTGGATGAGTTTCAAGATTAGATCAATCAACCAAGTAAAGACTGCTAAGATTAGTAATGTAGCTAATATTTCTTCTTGTGAATCATCAATATACATTGCTAGAATAAATAGAGTAAGAAAGCTACTAAAGATATATCTTAAAATTGTCCATGTGTGATTCTTATAAAGCTTAAGCACGTAATGATAAATAGAATATAAGATGACTGCTATGAATAAAATCTGAAAGATAATTGATTCTAGGTTACTGATTGGTTCCTCTTGATTAAACAATGTATTTCCTGTTGTTATAATGATGAAGTAATCGAGTATTCCAAAGATGATGCTAAATAGTAATATTTCTTTAAATGTGATCTTTTTTGATACTAAATACTTATATGCCAACACTAAGATCAAAACCAGACTGAATACAGAAACGAGTCGTTCAATATTCATTAAGTATTGATAGGTGTAAAGAAACATAACAATATTACCGATATACCCGAAGATAAAATGATTTTTCTCATCTTGCTCGATTTTAGGGATATGACCCTTTTTAGAAAGCAAGTACAAAACAAATGTGGTTGAGAGAACAAATATGATGTTAATAATGATTCCAACAACCCATTGAGTTTCATCTGTCATACGATCAAAGTTAATCATCACCATAAAGAAAATAAATGGTGGATAAAGATACATAATGTACGTCATGATGTAATATATTAGGTTATTTTTCATATAAATCTCCTCCTATACATAGTATATCACTAGGAAATAAAATATGAAACATTGTCTATATGTCTGTCTTGTTTCACTTTTTTGTTTTGGTCGAAGCAATATGGAACCACTCATAACCAATAGCAATATTATTTTTAATTATTATTGAGATTAGTTGTATAATATCATTATGAATTGAAAAGAAGAAGACTCGCTTATCTTTTTAATGATCATTTCATGGGGGTATATATGAAACTCAATCAATTTATTAGTTTTGCCTTTATTGTTGTTATGAGCACACTTCTTTTGGGTTGTGAAAGAGAAACATATCCAACTGATGGCATCATTCCCTTACCACAATATACAATCACATTACAAAATGATGATGGTACAGTTTTTACGACGCTTCAAAATAGTCTCATAAGTTATACAGTTAATCTTCCAGATATGAGTAAGGAGGGTTATCTGTTCCTTGGTTGGAGTGACTAACTATTAAAAGTCAAGCACTTTATATATATATACAGTAAAAACCTCCTATAGCAGATAAATTCTAGAGGTTAGCTTATATTACAGATGACTTTTTACTTAACCGCCACAGT
>Ga0180007_10000989_pt1 | contig 41541 bp, 42 predicted proteins | sample MM_PC_MetaG_FD_121122 | JGI IMG/M metagenome (GOLD analysis project Ga0180007, IMG submission 121122) | Groundwater microbial communities from the Aspo Hard Rock Laboratory (HRL) deep subsurface site, Sweden - MM_PC_MetaG | ecosystem: Environmental > Aquatic > Deep subsurface > Groundwater... | reverse complement strand
TGTAACACCACCTTCTATTAATCACCGAACTGATTTTACTCTTACTTGTCAGAATGGGGTGGGTGATGGAGCTCCTGTAGGAACAGATACTTTTGAGATTCTACTTATCCCTAAATATCAAGAGATTTAGGAAATATTGTTAAAATTATCACAGGAACAAAAAACCAACAGTTAGCTGTTGGTTTTTTGTTCCTGTGATATAATATTCAAATGGAAAAAGAAATATATATAATAAAAGCTAATGGAGAGAAAGAATTATTTGATTCATCTAAATTGGAAAATTCTTTAAGAAGAGCGGGAGCAGATAAAAAAAAGATTTTTGATATTGTCACTAAGATAGAATCAAGTTTAGAAGATAAAATGACAACAGCCGAAATATATCGGGCTGCTTTTAAGTTATTAAATGAAGATTCCCTTATCTCTGCTTCAAAGTACTCATTAAAAAAGGCTGTGATGAGTTTAGGTCCACAAGGTTTTGTTTTTGAAGACTTCATGGGTGCGGTTTTTAAAAAATTGGGGTACAAAGTTATGTTAAGAAATAATATAAAAGGTTTATGTGTTTCTCATGAAGTTGATTTAGTTGCTCAAAATGAAGAAAAATTTTTAATGGCTGAAATTAAATTTCATAATCATCAGGGTCTCAAATCTGATTTAAAAGTTGTTTTATATGTTAAAGAAAGATTTGATGATATTGCTAAAGGTGAATTTTTTAGAAATATAAATAAAAATTTAAAGAAAGAAAATTGGTTAATTACTAACACAAAATTCAGTTCACAGGCTGTACAGTATGCTGAATGTAATCCAGATTTAAATCTAATGAGTTGGGATTATCCTCCTCAGAATAATTTGTTTGGATTAATAGGAGAAACTGGTCTTTATCCTATAACTGTATTGAACTCTTTAAGTTCAAATGATAAAAAGAGATTTTTAGAAAAAAATATATTATTGTGTAGGGATATTTTGGATGGAGGGGAATTATTAATGGATAGGTTGGATATTCCTACAGAAAAAGCCAAGATAATTTTAAAAGAGATAAAAGAATTATTAAAATAATTAAAAAATAATATGAGTTACAATTTTACAAAATTAAATGAGGAAATTAAAAATATAGAATCATGGCTTTCAAAAGAATTCTCTAATTTAAGAACTGGTACAGCTTCAATTTCTATTTTAGACAATGTTTTAGTTGAAAACTATGGAGTTATTACCCCGGTTAGTCAAATAGCCAATATCAGTATAGAGAGTGCAAAAAGTTTGAAAATTAACCCTTATGATTCTTCTTTGGTAAAAGCAATTGAAAAAGCCCTTATTAACGCTGATTTAGGTGTTTCAGTATCAGTTGATAGTTCAGGAGTAAGATTATCTTTCCCTGATTTAACAGGAGAAAGAAGAGAAGAACTTATTAAAAAAGCGAAAGATATTTTGGAGCAAGGTAAGGTAAGACTAAGAGGAGAAAGAGAAAGTGTATGGAGTGATATCCAAGCTAAAGAAAAGGAAGGGGAAATAAGTCAAGATGAAAAGTTTACCTATAAGGAAGATATGCAAAAAATAATTGATGAGGGAGGAAAGATTTTAGAAGGATTATTTATTAAGAAGGAACAAGAGATCAAGGGGTAATTTACTTTTTATTATGAATATATTAATTTTCGTTGTAGTTTTGGCTATTCTAATTTTTGTGCATGAATTAGGTCATTTTATTTTTGCAAAAAAAACCGGAATGCTGGTGGAAGAATTCGCTATTGGTTTTCCTCCAAGAATATTTAGCAGGAAGAAAGGAGAAACCCAATATTCATTTGGGATTATTCCTCTTGGTGGTTATTGTAAGATTTTAGGAGAAGATTATGACGACCCTAAACTTTCAGTCGGGCAAGGAGAGAAAAATGAAACATCTAAGAAAGAAGATAAAAGAAAGTTTGTTAATCAGCCTAAAAAAAATCAAGCCTTAGTTTTAATTGCAGGAGTTGGTTTTAACTTTATTTTAGCTTGGATATTATTTTCAATTTCTTTTGTTTCAGGAATGCCTGTTTCTGCCAGTCAATTCAAGGACAAGGTTGTAGAAGATCCCGCCTTAGTTTTAATGGATGTTATGGTTAATTCTCCTGCTGAAAATGCTGGTTTGGAAATAGGAGACACTATTTTATATTTAAATTCTGGGACTGAAGCTGTGCAGGATTTTGTTAATATAGAAACCCCAACCGATTTTATCGTTTCAACAGGAGAAAAGGAAATAGAAATTTTATATAAAAGGGGTGAAGAGATATTATTAACAAAATTAACTCCTGAGAAAGGTTTAATAAATGAAGACTCTGTTGCAATAGGTGTTTCCTTTGACGTAGTTGGTGTTGTGGATTTAGGTTTTTTTGAATCAATTTGGGAAGGTTTAAAGATGACTCTTTCTCTAATTAAAATAATAGCTTTAAGTTTGATTATGTTTGTTTATGGAATTTTCACAGGAACAAGTTCCTTGGCACAAGTTTCGGGACCAGTCGGAATAGTTTCTATGGTTGGTTCAGCCTTTGAGTTTGGTATAGTTTATTTGATGAGTTTTGTAGCTTTGATTTCTATAAACCTAGGAGTGATTAACCTAATTCCTATTCCAGCTTTGGACGGAGGTAGACTACTGTTCTTAGCTATTGAAGCTGTGAAAGGTTCACCAATGAATCCTAAAGCGGTTAACTTATTAAATCTTTTAGGATTTATTTTACTAATGGGTCTGATGTTAATTGTGACTGTTAGTGATGTCTTTAAACTTTTTTAAGAATTTGGATTTTTTCTTTATTTAAGCTATAATCCGTTTATTAATAAATTAATAAACAAGTCAAAAGTCAAAAAAATTTGTTACCCTGACGGGTGATCCTCTGTAGGGGGACAATTTTTTATCTTTTGTTTAATAAACTTTTAACTCTTGCCTGCCCCTGCGCGTCGGTAGGCGTGGGCAGGTAGGTTACAAACTTTTAACTACATATCTATGAAAACCAGAATTTTAGCAATAATAATTTTAGCCATAGCCGTTTTTATAACTTTATTTGCTCTTAGAACAGAAGAGACTAAATTTCCGTATAAATTTGGATTGGATATAGCAGGAGGGACACATCTTGTTTATAAAGCAGATGTTTCAGATTTAAATACCAACGAAATAAAAGATTCTATGGATTCTTTGAGGGATGTTATTGAGAGAAGAACTAATCTTTTTGGTGTATCAGAACCATTGGTACAAACAGAAAAATCAAGTTCAGAAGATAGTTCCAAAGAACAAAGATTAATTGTTGAACTTCCAGGAGTAACAGATATCAACATAGCTGTAGAAATGATAGGACAAACTCCTTTGTTAGAATTTAAATTAGCCAGAGAAGTTATAGGAGATACTGAAGAACCAATGGTAGAGTTCGAAAGTACAGGAATTACAGGAAGAATGATTGATAAAGCCCAATTACAGTTTAACTCAACTTCTGGTGAACCGATTGTTCTTTTGGATTTTAGTGATGAAGGCAAAGAGCTTTTTGCTAAAGTAACAAAAGAAAATATTGGGAAAATTTTAGCTATCTTCTTGGATAATGCTCCTATTTCAACTCCTGTGATTCAAGATGAAATTAAGGATGGTAAAGCCCAAATTGCTGGAGGATTTACACCTCAAGAAGCAAAATTACTTGTTAGGGATATTAATTACGGAGCTTTGCCTGTACCTATTGAGTTAATTTCAACTCAAACTATTGGAGCTTCTATTGGAGAAGACACTTTGACCAAAGGTGTTACAGCTGGTCTCTATGGTTTATTAGCTGTAATTATTTTCTTGGTTCTATGGTACAGAGTTCCAGGATTATTAGCTTCTATTTCTTTAATTATTTATATTTCAGTTTTGATGGCAATCTTTAAATTAATTCCTGTTACTCTAACCTCTGCTGGAATTGCAGGATTTATCTTATCTATTGGAATGGCTGTTGATGCAAATGTTTTGATCTTTGAAAGAATAAAAGAAGAACTAAAAGACGGAAGAGATATTGCATCTGCTATTAGTGAAGGATTTTCTCGAGCTTGGTTGAGTATCCGAGATTCGAATATTTCAAGTATTATTACCGCTGTCATTTTGTTCTGGTTTGGAACTTCTTTAGTAGAGGGATTTGCTCTAACTTTTGGATTAGGGGTATTGGTGAGTATGTTGACTGCTATTTCAATTACTCGAACATTGTTATTTGCAATTAGTCCTAAACGCGATTCAAGATTTAAAAAATTCTTATTTAGTTCAGGAATAAGCGCGGAATAAATGCAGACTGGACGCGGAAGTTATGCGGATGAGATGTGGATAAAATGCGGAGTATATTAATATAAAAAATCGGAGAGGTTCAACCTCTCCGATTTTTTATAAATATTGTGGTATAATTTTATGCCAATTAAATAAAATTAAAACAAGGTCTGGAAAGCAGTAGCTTTCCAGACCTTTTTGTTTTGAGGAATAAAATTTAATTTTCAAATTCATATTCCTCAAGATTGTTGATGGTAATCTTTTCCACCCAGTTTTTTCGGGTGAATGTCATATCACAACCACGATAATAAAAATTAGGACCTTTACCCCAGCAGTTTTTTTTGCCGACTTGTAGGAAAAAAATTTGTTGCTTCCTGGAAATAATTGTCTTCGGGGATTTTTCTTCAAAACAGTATTCTCTCGGGTATTTCAGGATAACCTTTTCTACTCCATCTACTCTCTTGTAGATAAGGAGTCTTCCTACATGATGAGTGTTGGGACCTTTACCTAGGCAATGTTTCCTCCCAATTTCCAAAAAATAATCAATCTCTCTTTCAGGGATAATATGTTTGCTTTTATGTGTGAAAAGATTTTTTGCTGTGTCCATGATTTCTCCTTATTGAAAGTTTTAAAATTCCATTTCGTAATTTTCGGGATCTTCTAAACTAATATACTCAAGACCTCTTATATCACGAACATATACAAGGATACCATTGGAATAATGAACACAAGGACCATTACCTGGGCGAGCTTCTCTTGCTTCGGTTTTGAACCTGTCTGTTTCAATCCCAGAAATAAATTGACGGTCTCCTATGAAGTTATTTGAATCCTCATCTATAAAGGGTTGATTAAATTTTTCTAATCTTCTCCATTGGGAAGGTTGTGGCATTTTTAAAACCTCCATAAAAATATTATTTGTTAGGGACTTTTTTCTGTCTAAACTATACAAAAAAAAGATTAAATTGTCTACCGTGGAAATTTTTTTTAAAATTAGAGTGCTTCTAACACTCCTATTTTTTAAAAAATGATGATATTTTAAAATTTTGATTAAATTGTAATAATAAGGTAATATTATAGCTATATGAAGCAATCTAAATTATTTACAAAAACAAGAAAAGAAGCTCCTAAAGATGAAGTATCTAAAAATGCTCAACTTTTAATTAGAGCTGGTTTTGTGAATAAAGAAATGACAGGTGTCTATTCTCTTTTACCTTTAGGTTTAAGAGTTGTTGAAAAAATTTCCGAAATCATAAAAGAAGAAATGAATAATATTGGGGGGATTCAGGTAAAGAGTACAGCTCTACAAAAGCAAGAAGTTTGGGAAAAAACCAATAGATGGAGTGATGATGTTGTTGATAATTGGTTTAAAACAGAACTTAAGAACGGAACTTCTTTAGGTTTAGCTTTTACTCATGAAGAAGCTTTTTCCAATTTAATGAAAAATTTTATTAGTTCGTACAAAGATTTACCTGTATATCCGTATGATGTAAGAACTATGTTTAGGAATGAATTAAGAGGTAAATCCGGCTTAATGCGAGGTCGAGAGTTTTTTTGGAAGGCTCTATATTCATTTTCTAAAGATGAAGAGGAACATAATGTTTTCTATGAAAATTCTAAGATAGCTTACAAAAATGTCTTTGAAAGAGTTGGTCTAGGAGACATAACCTATTTAACTTTTGCTTCAGGGGGAACTTTTTCTAAATTTTCACATGAATTCCAAACTATCTCGGAGGCAGGTGAAGACACCATTTATGTTGATGAAAACAAAAAAATTGCAGTTAATAAAGAAGTTTTAACTGATGATATTTTGAAAGAATTAGACTTAGATAGAGAAAAATTAGTTGAAAAAAAATCAATAGAAACAGGAAACATATTTACTTTGGGACATAAATTTTCAGAGCCATTGGGTTTGTTGTATCAAGACAAAGATGGTGAAATGAAACCTGTTTTTATGGGTTCTTATGGTATGGGAATTACAAGATTAATGGGGACTGTGGTTGAGGTTTTATCTGACGACAAAGGTCTAGTTTGGCCAGAATCAATCGCTCCTTTTAAATTTCATTTATTAAGTTTAGGTCAAGATGAAAAATCAGAGGAAATTTACAAACAATTAACAGAAAAAGGAGTAGAAGTTTTATTTGACGATAGAGAGGTTAGCGCTGGGGAGAAGTTTGCTGACTCTGATTTATTAGGAATTCCTTATCGTTTAGTCATTAGCCAAAAATCTTTAGATAACGGAGGAATAGAAATTAAAAAAAGAGATGAACAAGGATCAAAAATTATTTCTATTGAAGAGCTTTTAGGAATGTAAAATAATATGCAAAAACCAAAATTTTTCGACAAAATGAAAAGAAAGTTTAAAAATTTATTCTCAAATAATATTGGGATTGATTTAGGTACTGCAAATACCTTGGTTTATGTAGAAGATAGAGGAATTGTTCTAAATGAACCTTCTGTGGTGGCCCTAAATAGAAAAACTGGAAGAGTTGTGGCTGTGGGGAAACAAGCCCAAGATATGATAGGGAGAACTCCTTTGCATATTGTGGCTGTGAGACCTTTGGTGGACGGAGTAATTTCAGACTTCGAAGTAACAGAAGAAATGATTGCTTATCTTTTAAACAAGGCACAAGGAAATTCTAGAAAAATTATTGGGCCTCGCGTAGTCGTGGGGGTACCTTCAGGAATTACCAATGTAGAAACTAGAGCCGTACGAGATGCTGTAAGAAATGCCGGAGCCAGAGAAGTTCATCTTATCGAAGAACCTATGGTAGCTGCTATTGGTAGCCGACTACCTATCAAGGATGCTATTGGTTCTGTAGTTATTGATATTGGAGGAGGAACAACAGATATCGCTATTATGTCTTTGGGCGGGGTTGTGAATTCCAAAAATATGAGAATTGCTGGGGATAGATTTAACGATGATATTATTCAATATGTAAGATCTAAATTTAAAATTTTGATTGGGGAAAAAACAGCTGAAAGGTTAAAAATTGATATTTGTTCGGCTATTCCTTTAGATGTTCCTTTAGAAACAACTATGCGAGGCAGGGATTTGATTTCAGGTTTACCTAAAGAAATAAAAATAAATGATACTCATATTAGAAAAGCTATTTCTCAATCTCTTGTTTTGTTATTGGATGGAGTAAAACAAGTTTTGGAAATGACTCCTCCAGAAATAGTAGCTGACATTTTAAATCGAGGAGTTTATCTTTCAGGAGGAGGTGCTTTAATTAAGAATTTAGACAAATTATTGGCTGACGTAATAAAAGTTCCTGTCTATGTAGTAGATAACCCATTGACAGCAGTGGCAAGAGGAACAGGGGTTGTTTTGGAGGATATAGATAGTTTTAGGGAAGTTTTAATTCAAGATGATGATGGTATATCTCTCAAAGAATAACAAAAAAAATAATTTTAAAAAAAATGGAACAATATTCTTATTTTTTTTATTGTTATTCCTACTATTCTTTTTTGGGAAATTATCTTTTCTTAACAAACCTTTAAGCTTTATTGTTAAACCAATTTCAAATCTAAAAACTAATTCTAGTGAATTAGTCAGTGACTTCTTTTCCTTTCTTGATTCAAAAGAGAATTTATTAAGAGAAAATAAATTACTTAAAGATAATCTCTCTAAGAATGAATTAATTTTAATTAATAAAAAATTAATATTACAAGAGAATTTAGCTTTAAAGAAAATGTTGGGAAGGACTGAATTAGAATCTAATTTAATTTTGGCAAATGTTATTTTAAAACCTGGTTTATCTATTTATAATTCTTTAATAATTGATGTGGGGTTAGAGAATGAAATTAAAAAAGGGGATAAGGTGTTTGCTGGGGAAGATATAATTATTGGTGAAATTGAAGAAGTATTTAAAAAATCTTCAAAAGTTAGACTATATTCTTTTCCTAAAGACAAAATAGAGGTTGTGATTGGTTTTAATAAAATATTAACCATTGCTGAAGGTAAAGGGGATGGAGTTTTTGAAATAAGATTACCTCAAGGAACTAATATAGAAAGAGGTGATTTTGTTACTTTCCCAGAAGAAAATTTGAATGTTCTAGGAGTAGTCGAAGAGATAATTATGAATCCAGAGGATCCTTTTGAAACTATTTTGTTTAAAAGTCCTGTAAATATTTTTGAATTAAGATGGGTGCAGATAAGACAAGAATAATAATTACTTTGTGTTTGTTTCTAGGTATTTTTATTTTACCTTGGTGGCTTTTGGCTGTATTATTTATTTTAGGATTTATTAAAATTAACTATTATTATGAAGGTTTAATATTGGCTCTTATTTATGATATATTTTATTTTATTGAAAGAGATTTATTTTTAGGGTTGCCTGTATTTTTTGTTTCTCTTGTTATCTTTTTTATTTTTAGTGAGTCGGTCCGTAAGCAGTTAAGGGTATAGAGAGTCAAAAGTCCATAAAGTCTATAAAGTCCATAAAGTCAAACGTCACGGATTTTGGCGAAGCCAAAATCCGTAACGAATCACTTTAGTGATTCGTTTTCGTGAGCCATAGCGAAGCGATCCAGAAACAACAAAAATTTGCTCCGCAAGTTTTTAAAAAAACGACTTTCGACTTTAAGGACTTTACAGACTTTCGACTAATTTATTATTATGTTTTTAAGAAACTTTAAAAGAAGATTTTTGGGAAGAAGAAATCAGGTTGATATTACCCCTGATGATATTTTTTTAGATTCTAGTAATTTACCTGATTTTGATACTTTTCAGTTTGAAGGTCAAATAGAAAAAACTATTTCTAGAAGAACCATTTTTTTATTAGGTTGTTTTTTTATGTGTATTTTAATTTTGTTTTCTTTCAGGGTCAAAAATTTACAGATAACCCAAGGAGCATTCTTTTCTTCAAAAGGGGATAATAATCGCCTAAAACATTCTATTATTTTTTCTGAAAGAGGAATCATTTATGATAGAAATGGGGAAGAGTTGGTTTGGAATTCTCCTCAAAAAAAAGAGGACCAAGAATTTTTCAAGAGAGAGTATTCTGATTATAAGGGATTGGCTCATATATTGGGTTATGTAGGATATCCTCTTAAAGATAGTTCAGGAAATTATTATCAAACTGATTATATTGGAAAATCAGGAGTAGAAAGCTTTTTTAATGAAAAAATGAGTGGAGAAAATGGATTAAAAATTATAGAAGAAGATGCTTCTTTTAATATAATTTCAGAGTCTTCAATTAAGTTTCCTGAGTGTGGAGAATCTGTAATTTTGTCAGTGGATGCTAAAATACAAAATGCTCTTTATGGTTATATGGAATCATTGGCTAAAAATGTTGATTTCAAAGGAGGAGCTGCTGTTTTGATGAACGTTCAAAATGGTGAAATTTTAGCTATGGTTTCTTATCCTGAATTTGATTTGAAAATAATGTCAGATGGGGAAGATAAAGAAACAATTGCAAAATTTAATTTAGATCAACAAAAACCATATTTAAGTAGGGCAACCATGGGACTTTACACTCCTGGGTCAATTGTAAAACCATTTTTATCTGTAGCGGCATTGAATGAGGAAATAATTAGTCCCTACAAATCAATTTATAGTTCGGGTTCTATCTCTATTCAAAATCCCTATTTCGAAGATAAGCAAACTGTTTTTAAGGACTGGAAAGCTCATGGTTGGACAGATATGAGACAAGCTTTATCGGTTTCTTCTGATGTCTATTTTTATGCTATTGGGGGAGGATATAAAGACCAAGTCGGTCTTGGAATTGAAAAAATAAATGAATATATAAAATTATTTGGTTTTAGTGAAGAAACAGGGGTTGAAGGGTTTATTGAAGAAAGGGGTGTGATTCCTAATCCTAAATGGAAAGCCGAGAATTTTGATGGAGAGGAATGGTCAATTGGAAATACTTACCATACTGCTATTGGACAATATGGTTTCCAAGTGACTCCATTACAGGCAGTGAGAGCTATTTCTACTATCGCCAATGAAGGAAAATTATTGAAACCCACTATTCTTAAAAAAGAAGGTGAATCAACTGATTATAGAAAATTAAATATTCCCGAAGAATATTTCAAAGTAGTAAAAGATGGAATGCGATTGGCTGTAACCGATGGGACTGCCAAAGGTTTGTATTTATCTTTTATAGATGTTTCAGCTAAAACAGGAACAGCTGAAAGAGGTGTTTTGAAAGACAGGGTTAACTCCTGGATTTTGGGTTATTATCCTTCTGACGAGCCTAAATATGCCTTTGTAGTAATAATGGAAGAAGGACCTGTTCATAATACTATTGGAGGTTTATATGTGATGAGACAATTATTAGAGTGGATGAATATTCATACACCAGAATATCTAAAATAGTTGAAAGTTTGTAAAGTTCATAAAGTCAAAAGTGAAGAATTTTGCTTTGTAAAATTCGTAGAGCGAATTTTTTTAACGCTAATTAGCTAAAAGCTAACCCTTAATTTCCTAATTTTAAAGCTTGTAAAAGCAATAGGCAATTGCTATAATCAAACATAATTAATTAAAATATAATTGAAAAATTTACTTTAGTAAATTTTTTAGCTAAAGGCTAAAAGCTATAAGCTAACCTACTAACTATGACTGAATACTTATCACAACAAAAACATAAAGAGTTTTTAGACGAATTGGACTATTTAAAAACAACAAGAAGACAAGAAGTTGCTGAACAACTTAAAGAAGCTCGTTCTTTGGGTGATTTAAGTGAGAATGCTGAATACCATCAAGCTCGAGAAGACCAAGCAAATATAGAAAAAAGAATTAGCGATTTACAAAATATTTTAGACAATGCAATTATTGTTAAAAAAGGTTCATCTACTAACGTTGGAATTGGAGCAAATGTAACTGTTCAAAAGAAAGGAGAAAAAGAGAAAAAAGAATTTAATATCGTTGGTTCTCAAGAAGCTAATATGGCTGAAGCTAAAATTTCAGTTTCTTCACCTTTAGTAACAGCAATGTTAGGAAAAACAAAGGGAGAATCTTTTACTTTTAACTCACCAAAAGGGAAAATGGAATACAAAATAATTGATATTAAGTAAGTCAAAAGTCCATAAAGTCCATAAGGTCCATAAAGTTAAAAAAATTACAATGTAAATTTTTTAAATACTTTTGACTTTCGACTTTAAAAACTTTCGACTAGACAAAGTCATGGCTTCACTAGAAGAAATAAAACAAACTCGTTTAGAGAAAAAAAATAAACTAGAACAAAAAGGAATAAATCCATATCCAGCTGATGTGGACTTTTCACATTCTCTTAAAGAAGTAATCGAAAAATTTGAAGAAAATTTAGAAGTAAAATTGGTTGGAAGAATAATGTCTTTGCGTGGCCAAGGAGCTTTGTTATTTTTTAATTTTTTTGACGGAACAGAAACTTTTCAAGGAGTATTAAAGAAAGATATCATTGGAGATGATAAATTCGACTTTTTTGAAGAGGTTGTTGATATCGGTGACTTTATAGAAGTGTCAGGAAAACTATTTACAACAAAGAGAGGACAGCAATCCGTTGAAGTTTCCGATTGGAGAATCATTTCTAAAACACTCCGACCTTTACCAGAAAAATGGCATGGACTTCAAGACATCGAACAAAAATATAGAAAAAGATATTTAGATGTTTTGATGGATTCTGATTCTTTTAAATTATTCCAAATTAGAGCAAAAGTGGTTTCAAAAATAAGAGAGATATTGAATGAAGAAGACTTTATGGAAGTAGAAACTCCAATATTGCAAAGCCAAGCATCAGGGGCTATGGCAGAGACTTTTAAAACTCATCTTAATGATTACGATATGGATATGGTTTTGAGAATTTCATTAGAGGCAGAACTTAAAATAATTATGGCAGGAGGTTATCCAGCTGTTTATGAAATTGGAAAAAATTTCCGAAATGAAGGGTCTGATTCAACTCATATGCAGGAATTCACTATGTTGGAATGGTATAAGGCTTACAAAGATTTAAATTACAATTTAGAACTAACAGAAAGAATGATAAAGACTTTAGCGGCTGAGGTAGTTGGAAAAATGCAATTCAAGATAGTTGGGGCTGATGAAAGGGAAGTTGAAATTGATTTAGATGGAGAATGGAAAAGAGTGAAATTCAATGATTTAATTTTAGAAAACACAGGAATGAACCCAGAAGGAGCCAGTCGAGATGATATAGAAGCTAAATCTTTGGAATTAGGATTTGATAAAAATGAAGTAAAAAATATATCAGACGGAAATCTATTGGATTTTATCTTTAAAAAGAGTTCAAGAAATAAAATAATTAATCCGACTTTTGTTACTCATTATCCAGGGACTTTAAAACCTTTGGCTATCCAGAACGAAGATGGAACAGCTGAAGTAGCTCAGTTAATTATTGCAGGGGCTGAAATTACTAATCAATATGCTGAATTAATTGATCCAGTGGTACAAAAAGAACTCTTGGAAAAACAAGCTCAATTAAAGGCAGAGGGGGACAAAGAGACAATGGACTATAACAATGAGTTTGTGGAAGCTATGGAATACGGAATGCCTCCTATGACTGGTTTTGGAATGGGAATTGATAGATTGGTGGCTATTTTGACAGAAAAACCAAATCTACGAGATACAGTCTTTTTTCCGATAGTAAAGCCTGTGGATAGGCAGAATTAAGAATTAAGATTTAAGAAAGACGGGCGACAACGAAGCTGTCGCCCGTCTTTTTTAATTTTAAATATGAATTACTACATCGTATATTCTTGGGGTTGGATTGATTTCCATCTATTCGGCGGGCAGGCGCAAGCTCGCAAATACGAAAATCGAAGATTTTCGTAACGGTTTGTCTGTGACAAATCGTTTTCGCGAGAAATTATTTCTTGTTAAGAAATAATTTCGTGGCGATCCAGAAATAAACAATTGCTTTAAAAATCTAGTTTTTATTTTATAAAACAATCATAAAACCTAAAACCTCTTTTCAACTTTTTCCCAATTTATATTTTCTAAATATTTTTCTATATATTGACCTTTTTCATTTGGAAGGTAATCAACCATAAAGGCATGTTCCCATAGGTCTATGGCTAAAATAATCTGTAATCCTCCTAATTGTCCTAATTCATGATCAGAAACCCATGAAATATTCAAGTTATCTTGTTTTTTATCAAAATAAACGATTACCCAACCAATGCCTCTGGTTTTTGTTACTTCTTTAATTTTTTCAATAAAGTTACCAAAAGACTCAAAATCATTGATAATCTTTTGATTTAAATTAGATTCAGGATTAATTTCTTTAAGACCTTCTTCTAATTGTTCAAAATAATATTCATGCATTCGCATTCCATTAAATTCAAAACCAAATCGACGATTTAACTCAGAAATGATATATGAATTTTGTTCTTTGTCTTGTAATAATAATTCAATTTTTTCCTGAATTAAATTAGAGTGCTTTACATATCCAGCATATAATTTAAGATGTTCTTCAATTTGTTTAGAAGAAATTCCATTAATCTCTTGAGGTAAATTAAATTCTTGAGAAGTATATTTTTGCATAATATTTTTTATTAGATTGCTAACTGGTTTAAGTTTAGCATCTTCAAATAATATTATCTAACAAGGGTGTTGATTTTGGATAATTTTTGAGTATAGTTAACTCAGGTTAGTATTTTGTTTTAAATAATAATTTGGCACCCGGGGTGCCAAATAACAAGGAGGCGTGAAATGACAGAGATAGTTCAAAAACCGAAATTGGCAGACTGGCAATTGTCAGAGTATGAGGCTGTTTTGGATAAAGCCACTGGAATTAAATTGCTTTTGGATAATCCTCCAGATGATTTGCTTTATAAGGATTTCGTTGATCTTCAGAAAAAATATTAAGCCTTGATGACTGAAAAAGTCAGGTTTTACAAGGGTTTGAAAGAAATCGTTTCTGATCCCAATACGGTTCATTTGATAAAATTGGAAACGGGTAAAATCGTCTATTTCAAAGGAGGATGGTCAGATGCCAATCATCCCCAATTCTATTATTTCAGTCCATGGTGTATTCCTTCTATGGCGATTACCACCAACGGTGCAATTGGTTATGAAAATCTTTCCAAAAAAGACTTCGTCAATTCCCTTATGAATGGAATCGGTTTTGATAAAAAGTAGTCAAACCCCCAAAGCAGGTTTCGTGTTTGAAACCTGCTTTTTAATTTATATATAAATACCTATTATACGATTATATATAATCGTATAATAGGAGTTTTGAAAATTTAGTTATTAAAAATTATTTAAACCTACCTGCCCACACCTGCCCACGCCTGCCGGCGCGCAGGGGCGCGCAGGGGCAGGCAGGAATTAAAAATTATAAAATTAAAAATTAAACAGATATTTAAAAACAGAAATGTTTATTATTTTAAAAATATGTTCAAGCTACTAAACATAATTGGCCATTAATACTTGTTTTTGCTAAAAATATCTGCTAATATACACACTATGTTAAAAATAAGATTACAAAGAGTTGGTAAAAAACACGATCCCTCATTTAGGGTTCTTTTGACTGATTCACGAAGAGGTCCTAAATCCGGAGATTTTATTGAAAATCTAGGTTTTTATGACGCAATAAGAAAAGTTAAACAAATTAAAGCTGATAGAGTAAAACATTGGATTGCTAATGGAGCGCAAGTTTCAGATACAGTTCATAATATTCTAGTTTCAGAAAATATTATTGAAGGAAAGAAAAAGAATGTTCTTCCTAAGAAATCCCCTGTAATCAACGAAGCTAAACTAAAAGCAGAAGCAGAAGCAAAGGCTAAGGCAGAAGCAAAATTGGCTGAAGAAAAAGCAACTGCCGAAGCATCAGTTGAAGCAGAAGCCACTCCAGAAGAAACAATAGAAGAAGTAACTGAAACACCTGCTGAAGAAGTTACTGAAACACCTGTTGAGGAAGTTAAGGAAGAAACACCAGTAGAAGAAAAAAAGAAAGAAGAAGCTACTGAATAATATAAAAACCTTGAATAAAAAAATATCCCAATTAATTGGGGTATTTTTTTGTTTTGTATCTTTTTATGAAGATCGTCACAAAAAGGTACAAAACAAATTATTGATATTCTACAATTCTATAAAATTGTAGAATATCAATATAGAAATAAAAAAAGAAGGAGTTTGTGGGCTCCTTCTCGGGTTTGGGGTTTACAGTTGTAATGGATTACATTCCGGTATCGTCGCCATTTTTGGCAGCTTCTGCCCAGGCATCTGATTCCATACTTCCGCCATTTCCGCGGTTTCTTTGTTCATCATTTGAATTGTCATAGCCTTTTTCGTAATCAGTGTCATCGCTTCCTTTGCTTGAACTAAACCATTTTCCCATGATAATCTCCTTTAATAAAAAAATATAAATATACTAAAAAAAGAACACCCTCTGCGTACTTCTTTTAATATCTTATTAAAAGAAATATCCTCCCTATATTTCTAGCATCATAATATCATACAATATATAAAAAACAAGACAAATAAAAAAAGCGATGGTCGGTCATCGCTTTTTTGTTTGAGTCAGTTTAAGTATTCATCCTTTATAGTTGGAATTAAACTAAAGATTATTAAGGTTAACCCTAAAATAATAAAAGTGTTATTAATAGACCAATCCATTAACAAACCAATCAAAGGGTAGAGAATGGCTGTAATTATCTTACGAAACATTTCAGCAAAAGATAATGCTGTAGTTTGATAAGAATCTTTTATATGCCCCAGCATATAATTTATAGAGAGGGTTCCTCTGGATAATCCCAAACCACTAATTACAAGGATTCCAAATATCTTAAAAAAGATATTCCCAAAAGATATTCCTATTAATATCAAAAATATTCCTGGAATTATGGAGCTCATAAATAAGTAATTTTTTCCAGAACCACAAATATTTTCCAGCTTAGAAAAATTAGACAGCACTGCAATTTGAGACAAACAAATCAAAGAATGAATTATTCCAAAATAAACAATAATTACTCCTTCTTGTTTCAAAAAAGGTTGGTAAATCCAAATTAAGAAAAAACATAAAATTTGAACAATAATTTTATCCAAAGCAATCATCGATAAAGCTTTGGAATTTCTGAAACAAAGAAATCCCTCTTTGAGAATTTTCCAATATGATTCCTTGATTGCACCATTTTTTGGTTCAATTAGAGTCAGACTTATCACAAAGGCAATGGCTGGAGAAATGGCTGTGTAAAAGACAGTTTCTCTTAAACCAATGTAGTGAGCAATAAATCCGCCTATAAAAGAACCAAGCAACATTCCTATCATAGAAATAGATTCATTTTTCCCCAATACTTTTTTCAAAAGATGTGATTGATCACAGCTTTTTAAAGAACAGGAAATAAAAGAGCTTTTTGTTCCAGAAATTAAGGAACAACCTATGGCCAAAATAGTTTCTGCTAATATAAAAACCCAAAAATTAGGAATACTAGCATAAACGACAAAACCAAGACTTTCCAAAATAAAGGCTAAAGCCAGACTTAGTTTTTTTCCAAAACGGTCAGCAAAACCTCCAGAAGGGAACTCGAACACAAAACAACATACCATAAACCATGATTGTAGACTTAATGTTTGAGAAAGGGTTAATCCTCCCCAGTCTGTAAAAAAAGGACGAGGACGCTACTTAAAAAGAAAAAACCACCAAAAAAACTAATGATGTAGATTTTCCAAATATTTGCTTTCATGAGAATCTCCTTTGTCCAATCTTTTTTAAGATTTAGGACTTTTGAATTTTAAAAGAACTTTCTGGTGAATCTAGTTAGATTCAAAAATTTACTAAATATAGTTTTTCAAACTATATTAGCTCCTCGGCTCGATAATCTAAAAAGTTTTTTAGATTATTCTCGCTCTACGGCGCTAATAAAAACCCGACTTTTATTTAGTCGAGAAAGTTCTAAGGAGATTGGTTTTAATTATTTTATAGGTTACAGTTTAAAAATAATTCTAAAATACTCACGACTAAATATAAATAGATTGTTAGCACACATAGGAAAAGACCCAGTGATGGCTTTCTTATAATCTACTCTATTTAGTTTTTGTGAATTTCTTATATTCATACCTAAATAATACATTTATTTTAAATATGTGTCAATGATTTTAGCTGAATTAAAACCTGAAAAACTTTATCTTTTCTTTATAATGAATTTGTTAGTATTAGTATAGTAGGGGAGGTGCTTGCCTTTGGGTTTTTTATATTATTACATATAGTATTTATATTAACTCTAACCAAAAAACTCACCTTAAAGTATCTAAAATGCTTTGATCTAGGCCTGATTCAATGGCTATGGGTATAGCCATTGAAAATCTAACCTAAAAAACATTCTATAATTCTATAGAATTGTAGAATGAAAAAATATAATTACAAAAAGCTAACAAAAAATAAAAATAGAAAATTATACAGAAAATTGCAGGCACCGGGTGCCTGCAATTTTTTAAAAACCACTTAGTAACTCAACTACTAAGTGGTTTTGGTTTTTATGGAAAATTTAAGAAATCTTTATCTTTTCTTCATCTTTGGTTTTGTATAATTTGTTTATTAGTTAAAACACCTATTTAAATAGGTTAAGAAATATTATGGTTAAAAAAATACAACCTACAGCTGAAAAGGATAAACCTGTTTTTCCACCTAAACATCATACTAAGAAAAATATTCCTTTCGTGCAAAAGAAATCTTTGAAAAAAGAAGAAGAGGAATATAGTAAAAAGATTTTATATTCTTAATATCTAATTTAGATTAAGGTAATTATTAATTAATAATATTTAAAATATGATGGAAGAAAAAATGTGTGCTTGTGGGCATCCTTGTGAGATGCATGAACCTATGGAATCTAGTGATGTAGCGGTTGATGAAAAAATTGTTAATAGGGAAAGGTATGGGAAATGTAAAATGGAGGGTTGTTCTTGTACAATGAGTGATGGTTGTGAAGACTTTAGTGAAGAGGAAGAAATTAGCGAAATGGAACAAATTGAGGAATAAAAACAAAACCACTTAGTAACTCAACTACTAAGTGGTTTTGTTTTTTATTGTTGGAGTTTTCTGAGATACTATTTATACACAATTGTCAACGGAAATTCGTTGACATTTTTTGTAAAATGGTTTATTCTAATGTCTTAGAGTTTTATCTGCACTAATTGAGTTCTGATAGAAGGCAAAACTACTTTTTTAATAATTAAAAGACTATCCAGAAAATTTTGGTATAGCGCTTTTTGTGTTATGTGTATATCTTATTTATTTAGATATAATAAATCACATAGGAAACACTTTTTTACTAGTATAACATAATATTTTGGATGACAAAATATAGTATTATTCCAAGCTACATTTTGTAATTCAAAAAATAAAAAAGAAATAAACTTTCTATGACAAAAACAATTAAAAGGGAGCAAAAACATTTCAAGAAGTATAATGAATCTCGTGTAGAACTCCCAAACTTGGTTGAAGCCCAATTACTTTCATATCAAGCTTTTGTAGATAAAGGAATTGCTGAAGTACTTTCAGAATTCACCCCCATCGAAGATTATTCAGGAAAAAAATTCAAAATTGAATTTCTAGATTATGAATTTATCAAACCTGACACAAATGAGTTTGAAGCTAAATCAAACAAGCAAAATTATCAAGCTGGTATTAAAGCTAAAGTTAAGTTAACTAATAAAATTTTAAAGATTGAAAAAGAGCAAGAAATATTCTTGACTGATTTTCCTATGATGACTGAACATGGAACTTTCATCATTAACGGAGTAGAAAGAGTTGTAGTTCCTCAATTGGCCAGATCATTTGGAATGTTCTTTACCATGCAAGAATTAAAAGGAGGAAGATATTTTGGAGTAAAGATTTTACCAGCTAGAGGTTCTTGGATAGAAATGGATACTGAACCAGATGGAATGATATATGTAAAGATTGATAGAAAGAGAAAATTCTTGGTGAGTTCGTTGCTTAGAGTTTTAGCTCCAGAAGGAACAGAAAATGTAGCTGATTTATTTAAAGATAAAGCAACAAAAGAAATTATTGAAAAATGTATTAAACATGATCCTGCTAAAAATAGAGGAGATTCATTTATTGAAATTCATAAAAGATTAAGAGATGGGGAATTGACCACAGCTAGCCATGCTGAAGTATTCGTTAATTCTGTTTTTTCAGAAGAAAGATATGATTTACATAAAGTAGGAAGGCATTATTTCAATCAAAGATTTGATAAACCTATGGATAAAAAGGAATTAGAAAGAACTACTCTTTCTATTGATGATTTGATAACTTCTATTGAATACATTGTTTCCTTAAATAATACTCCAAATGCTTTGCCAGATGATATTGATCACCTAGGTTCAAGAAGATTGAAATATTTTGGCGAAATGATTCAACAAAAATTCAGAGTAGGAATGTTCCAAATTCAAAGAAATATTCAAGACAGAATGTCTATTATTGGAGTAGATGCTACTTTACCAATGCAATTTGTTAGTCCTCGACCTCTACAAGCAAGAATCAAGGAATTCTTTACCACAAACCAATTATCACAATTCATGCTTCAAGATAATATCTTGGCAGAATTGGAACACTTGAGAACTGTATCAGCTTTGGGACCCGGAGGATTGGTAAGAGAAAGAGCTTCTATTGAAGTGCGTGACGTTCACCCTTCTCACTATGGAAGACTATGTCCTATTCAAACACCTGAAGGTCAAAACATCGGTTTGATTTTGCGTTTGGCTAATTATGCCAAAGTAAATGATTTCGGAATGATTGAAACTCCTTATGCTAAGGTAGTCAAAGGACAAGTAACTAAAGAAATTGCATTCTTAAATGCAGCTGATGAACAAAGATATAATATTGCTGATGCGACAGTTGAAATTGATGCTAATGGAAAAATCAAAGACAAATTAGTCGAGGTTCGTATTGCTGGAAATCCTGGAATGGTTGGCAAAGATAAAGTTGATTACATTGACGTTTCTTCAAAACAAGCTTTCTCAGTAGCCACATCAATGATTCCTTTCTTAAATCACGATGATGCCAACAGAGCCTTGATGGGATCAAACATGCAAAAACAATCAGTGCCTTGTATTAACCCGGATGCTCCGTTGGTTGCTACAGGTATTGAAGAAAGAGCCGCTAGAGCAACCGGGAGAATGGTTCTTGCTAAAGAATCAGGAGTAGTTACTGCTATGGATGCCAATATGATTAAAGTAAAAGGGAATGACGGAAAAGAAATCGAATATCCTTTGATTTCCTTTATGCGAACAAATAACTTCTCTGCTTTGAGTCAAAGACCTTCTGTGGATTTAAATCAGAAAGTTAAAAAAGGAGATATTCTAGCTGATTGTTCATCAACTGATAATGGTCAGATTTCCTTAGGTCAAAACATTTTGATTGCCTTTATGTCATGGTATGGAGCAAATTACGAAGATGCGATTATTATTTCTGACCGATTAGTAAAAGAAGATAAATTTACTTCTATTCAAGTAGAAGAATTTATGGAAGATGTTCGTGATACTAAATTAGGAGAAGAAGTTACAACTCATGATATTCCAAATGTAGGAGAAGGTAAATTAAAAAATCTTGATGAAGATGGAATTATTAGAGTAGGAGCAGAAGTTTTCCCTGGAGATATTTTAGTAGGTAAAATTACTCCTAAGGGAGAAACTCAATTGACACCAGAAGAAAGATTACTAAGATCAATTTTTGGAGAAAAAGCCCAAGATGTGAAAGATACTTCTTTGAGAGTTAAAGGTGGAAAGAGAGGATTCGTAATCGGAGTAAAAGTATTCTCAAGAGATAAAGGAGAAATCAACGAACCTGGAGTAATCAAGAGAATTTATGTTGAGGTAGCTCAATTAAGAAACGTATCTGTCGGAGACAAATTAGCCGGAAGACACGGAAACAAAGGGGTTATTTCAAGAGTATTACCAAGAGAAGATATGCCTTATATGGCAGACGGAACTCCTATTGATATTATTTTGACACCCTTAGGAGTACCTTCCCGTATGAACCTAGGACAGATTTTAGAATTGCACCTAGGAATGGCTGCCAAAAAATTAAACTATCAAGCAGTAGTGCCTCCTTTTGCTGGAGCAACAGAAGAGGAAATTAAAGACGAATTAGAAAAAGCTGGTTACTCAAGAAGTGGTACTATGCCTCTTTATGATGGATTAACTGGAGAAAAATTCAATCAAGATATTGCAGTTGGTTATATGTATATGCTTAAACTTCACCACATGGTAGATGATAAGATGCACTCAAGATCAATTGGACCATACTCTCTTATCAATCAACAACCACTTGGAGGTAAAGCTCAAAGAGGAGGTCAGAGATTTGGAGAGATGGAAGTTTGGGCTTTACTTGGTCATGGTACTGCTCACATTTTGAGAGAAGTTTTGACTATTAAGTCAGACGATATTATTGGTAGATCTGCAGCCTTTGATGCAATCGTTAAGGGAAATGAAATTCCTGAACCGAACTTACCAGCATCATTCAAAGTATTGTTGAAAAACTTACGAGGATTGGCGTTAGATATAGATTTAAAAAAGAGTAAATAATCTAAATTAATTTTAAAAATAAAAAATTATGCAAAATAAAAATCTAGAAAATAATAACGCTTTCTCTCACGACAACGAGAACAAAGAAACTGATTTCGATTTAGTTTCTTTAAAATTAGCCTCACCCGAAAAAATTTTGGAATGGTCTTATGGAGAAGTTACAAAACCTGAAACAATAAACTATAGAACTCAAAGATCTGAAAAGAATGGTTTATTTGATGAAAAGATTTTTGGACCAGATAAAGATTACGAATGTTATTGTGGAAGATATAAAGGAATTAGATATAAGGGAATTATCTGTGAAAAATGTGAAGTTGAAATTACTAAATCAGTAGTTAGAAGAGAAAGAATGGGACATATTCAATTAGCCGCTCCTGTTTCTCATATTTGGTTTTTGAAATCAATCCCATCAAGAATCGCTTTGATTTTGGATATTTCTATGGCTGATTTAAGAAAGGTTATTTACTTTGCTGGTTATATAATCACTAAAATAAATGAAGATGAGAGAACTAGAATTCTTAAGGAAGTTGATGCTGAATTCAAATTGAAAATTAAGAATATTCTAGATGAAAAAACTAAAACTAAATTTAAAGAATTGTTATTAGAAGTTAAGCAAAATATTAACCTTATTCAAGAAGGGGTTGTTTTGGATGAGATTACATATAACAGATATTCTTTTAAATACGGTTCAATGTTTGAAGCTGGAATTGGTGCTGAAACTATTTATAATATTTGTAAAAAAATTGATTTAGTTAAATTAAAAGACGAATTAATTAAAGAATTGGAATCTGCTGGATCAATTAAAAAAGTAAAGATCAATAAAAGATTGGCTTTGATTAATCCAATGATTGAATCAAATGTACGACCTGAATGGATGTTCTTGACTAATATCCCTGTTATTCCTCCAGCATTGCGACCAATGGTGGTTCTAAGCGGTGGAAGGAATGCTACTTCAGATGTTAATGATTTATACAGAAGAGTAATCAACAGAAATAATCGTCTTAAGAAACTTTTGGAAATCAATGCTCCTGATGTTATTTTAAGAAACGAAAAAAGAATCTTGCAAGAAGCTGTGGATTCATTGATTGATAATTCAATTCGTTATACAGGTTCAGGTTCAGCTATGAGCCAAGCACAAAGAAGACCTTTGAAGTCATTGGCAGATAACCTAAAAGGAAAACAAGGTTTGTTCAGACAAAACCTATTGGGAAAACGTGTAGATTATTCTGCTCGTTCCGTAATTGTTGTTGGACCAAGCTTGGCTTTGAATGAATGTGGTTTGCCTAAGAAAATGGCTTTGGAATTGTTTAAACCTTTTGTTATTTCAAGAATATTGAAGGATGAATTAGCTCACAATATTAAATGGGCTGGTCGTTTGATTGATGAAGGAACTCCAGAAGTTTGGGCAATTCTTGAATCAGTAATTAAAGATAAACATGTTTTACTAAACCGTGCTCCTACTCTGCATAGATTAGGTATTCAAGCCTTTAAACCTCTTTTGATAGAAGGAAAGGCTATTCAAGTACACCCATTAGTTTGTGCTGCTTTCAATGCGGACTTCGATGGAGACCAAATGGCTGTTCACCTTCCTTTGACTGATGAAGCTCAATTAGAAGCGAAAGAAATAATGGCTGCTGATAAAAATATTCTAAAACCTGGAACAGGAGAACCTATTGTGGATCCTAAAATGGATATGGCCCTTGGTTGTTATTGGATGACAAAAATAGTAGAGGGAACAAAAGGAGAAAATAATTATTACGAAGGTGTTAATGAAGCTATTATTGCTTATGAATTTGACGAATTAGATTTAAGAGCAAAAATTCATGTTTTACCTACTGAGAGTGAAAAATATTCTCAATTCAATGGAGAATTATTTGAAACATCAGCAGGAAGATTATTATTCAACTCAGTATTACCTAGGGAGTATCCTTTTATAAATAAATCTGTAGGTAAAAAAGATTTATCAAGTTTAACTAATGATTTAATAGACCGCTACGGAATTAACAATATTGCTCCAATTTTAGGAAAGATAAAAGATTTCGGATTTAAGTATGCTACAAAATCAGGAGTAACTTGGGGGATTGATAACGTTATGGTTCCTGAAAAGAAAAAAGATGTTATTCAAGAAGGAAAAGATAGATCATCTGAAGTTTGGGATCAATATAATGAAGGTTTGTTAACTAAAGAAGAAAGACATAGAAAAAATGTCGAAATTTGGCACGATACAAAAGATAAGATTGAAGAAATAATTCCTGATACTTTGGATAAGCAAGGTTCTGCGCATATTATGTGGAGTTCTGGAGCTCGAGGTTCTATTGGGCAATTCACTCAAATGGCTGGAATGAGAGGTTTGATTCAAAACACTGCCGGAGAAACTATTGAAAACCCAGTTATTTCTTGTTTGAAAGAAGGGTTAACCCCGATTGAATACTTTACAACTACTCACGGTTCTAGAAAGGGTCTTGCCGATACTGCTTTGAACACAGCGAAATCAGGTTATTTAACAAGAAAATTATTTGATGTAGCTCAGGATGTTGTTATTATAGAAGATGATTGTGGTACTAAAGAATACATAATGTTAGGTAAAGAAATTCTTTCAGGATTAGAAATTCCGTTAATTAAAAACATTAAAGGAAGAACTTTGGCAAAAGATGTTGCTGGAGAAAATGGAAAAGTTCTATTTAAAAAAGGACATATCTTAACTAAAGAAGATGCCGTAGTTATTTTTGAGGCTGGGATTGAATCTATTCCTGTAAGGTCTCCAATGACATGTGCTACAAAGAGAGGTATTTGTCAAAAATGTTATGGAGCTGACTTAGGAAATAACTTGGAAATTGATTTAGGGGAAACTGTTGGAACAATTGCGGCTCAAGCTATTGGAGAACCGGGAACACAGTTGACCATGAGAACTTTCCATACAGGAGGTACTGCTTCCCAAGGTGGAGACATTACTCAAGGTTTACCTCGTGTTGAAGAAATTTTTGAAAAGAGAAAACCCAAGATACCTGCAGTACTTTCAAAAGTAAACGGAGAAGTTACTGATATTATCGAAGATGAAGCTGGAAAAATGATTGTTCTAATGCCTGATTTAGATAGCCGTTCATCAAAGAAAAAGAAACAACAAATTGAATATATTTTACCTTACGGAAGAATCCCTGTTGTAAAAGTTGGAGACAAGGTTGCTAAAGGAGATGTTTTGACAGATGGTTCAATTGATATAACTGAATTGTTCAAATATGCTGGTAAAATTCCTACTCAAGAATATATTATTCGTGAAGTTATTAGAATTTACGAATTACAAGGAGCTGCTACAGCTAGAAAACATATTGAGGTTATCATTAAACAAATGCTTTCAAGAAGAAAAATAATAAGTTCTGGAGATACTAATTTGACAACAGGTTCAATCGTTGAAGACTATCAATTGAAAGAAGCTAATGAAGAAGCTCTAGCAAAAAGAAAGCAAGAAGCTAAGGCAGAAAACTTGGTATTAGGAATTACAGAAGTTTCTCTTTCAAGAAATTCATTCCTATCATCAACTTCATTCCAACACACTACAAAGATGTTAATTAATGCTTCTTTGAGAGGAGCTCAAGATAATTTACTTGGTCTTAAAGAAAATATTATCATTGGTAGATTAGTTCCAGCTGGATCAGGATTTAAAGGATCTAAAAAATACAAAATGATTGAAGACCTTAAGAAGTCAAAAGTTAAAAGTTCATAAAGCCTGCCTGCCGCAGGCAGGTTCATAAAGTAAAGAATTTGCTTTGCAAATTCTCAAATTTAAATTTTAACTTTAAACTTTTAACTTTATAAACTTTTAACTAACTATTATGTCTAACAATATTGAACAAATAAAAGAGAAATTAAATATTGTTGATGTTGTTAGTTCGTATATAAAAGTAGAAAAAGCGGGGATGAATTTTAAAGCGTGTTGTCCTTTTCATAACGAAAAAACACCATCGTTTTTTATTTCTCCTGACAGAGGAACATTCAAATGTTTTGGTTGTGGTGAAGGTGGAGATATTTTTACTTTTGTGGAAAAATATGAAGGAGTTGATTTTAAAGGTTCTTTAAAAATTTTAGCAGAAAAAGCAGGGGTTGAATTAGTAAAGGAAAACCCTGAAAAAGTAAGCGAAAAAAATAGAATTTATAATGTTTTAGAAAAAACTACTACTTTTTTTGAAAATAATTTATGGGAAAATAAGGAAGCATTAGATTATTTAAAAGAAAGAGGTTTAGAAGAAAAAATTATAAAACAATTTCGTTTAGGTTTTGCCTTAAATGAATGGGAATCTCTTTATAGTCACCTAAAATCAAACGGATATATGGATACTGAAATAGAAAAGGCTGGATTAATAAAAAAGAAAACACAGGGTGGTGGTTATTATGACAGATTTAGATCGAGAATAATTTTTCCTTTGTTTGATAATTCCGACAGACCAGTGGCTTTTTCAGGACGATTGTTTGAAGTTGAGAAAGGAGAAGAAAATAAGGATACAGCTAAGTATTTGAACAGCCCAGAAACTATTTTGTTTAGTAAATCCAATATTCTTTATGCATATAATTTTGCCAAGAATACTATAAGAAAATCAGATTTTTCTATTCTAGTAGAGGGTCAAATGGATTTATTGATGAGTCATCAGGCTGGCTATACTAATACAGTGGCTAGTTCAGGAACAGCTTTAACAGAAGGTCATATTAATTTATTAAAAAGATTTTCAGATAAAATAGTGATTGCCTTTGATGGAGATGAAGCTGGGTTTAATTCAGCTTGTAAGGCATCTAAATTGGCATTAATGAATGATATGGATGTGCGGTTAGTAAAAATAGTTGATGGAATGGATCCAGCAGATCTTATTTTAAGAGATAAAGGACAGTGGAAGGATGGAATAAAAAAAGCTAAACATATCATTGATTTCTATTTCGATAAATTAAGAGATGAAGTAAAAGATAAAAGAAAATTAGGTAAGGAAGTTCAGACAAAAGTTTTACCTTTTATTTCTTTGGTAAAATCAGAAATAGAAAAGGCCGATTTTGTTCAAGACATATCTAATAAATTAGATATCCCAGTGAAAGCTATTTGGACTGAATTGCGTAAAATAAAGGTAGAATTACCAGAAAATCTGAAATACACCAGTAATGAAATGATTGATGAACTAATCGTAAAAAATGAATCTAATTTGTCTGGAAAATCTGATAGAAAGAATAATATTATAAGACAATTGTCAGGATTATATTGTTGGCAGAAGGAAAGTAAGAATTCTATTTTAGATTTAAAAGAATTTGGAGATAATTTCATAAAAATTGCAGGAGATGATATTTTTCAAAAAATATTAAAACTACCTGAAAAAATTAAGAATGAAATAATTTTTGAAGTCGAAATCTTTTATCAAGAGTTTGGAGATGATTTTGAAGATTTAAAAAATGATTTAAGGTTAAAAATAGCAGAATTATTTTTAAATCTAGAGATAGTTTTATTAGAAGAAAAAATTGAAAAATTAATTGTAGAAATTAAGGAAAATCAAATTTCAGGAAATGAAGAGATATTAGAACAAAAAATGAAAGAATATAGTGATTGTCTAAAACAAAAAGATAAATTAAAAAATTAAAAATTTATTAATAATTATAAAAAAGAAGTCGCCTCATCGGCGACCCGCCGAGGAGGCGGGAAAATGAAACAATTAAACAAATTAAGAATGATTTAAAATATAATTAATTTATTAATTAAAGTAAAATAGTGGAATGGTAAATAAAAAAACCAACAAAAAAATAACAGCTACTAAAAAGGCTTCTGGAAAGAAAGCCGTGATTAAAGCTGTGTCTTCTAAAAAAAAGCTAGTAAAGAAACCTAAAGATAAAGTTAAGGTTGTTAAAAAAGCTATAAAGTCTACTAAGTCTAAAGCTCCTAAAAAAGTTACTACAAAAGGTAGTAAAAAAGCACCTAAAGAAGTTTTTGCAAAGATGACTATTGTTCAAAAAAACAAAAAAAGGCTAGAACTATTAAAGAAAGGAAAAGAGATGGGCTTTATTACTCATGATACTATTTTAAGGGCTTTTCCTCAGGTTGAAGATGATATTCCCTTTTTGGAGGATTTATATGAACAACTTGAATCTGCAGGTATTGATGTTTTGGAATCAGGAGGAATGTTGCAAGCTGATTCAGAGTTGAAACTACCAAAAATTCCAAATTATGGCCGTTCTTTTGATTCTATTCAAATTTATCTAAAAGAAATTGGACAATATGAACTTTTAACACAATCTCAAGAAATCGAATTAGCTAAAAGAATTGCCGTTGGGGATGAGGAGGCAAAGAACTTGCTAGCTCGGGCTAACCTTAGATTGGTGGTTTCTATTGCTAAAAAATATACAGGTAGAAGCCCTGATTTAACTTTGCTGGATTTAATCCAAGAAGGTTCATTAGGTTTGTTTAAGGCGGTTGATAAGTTTGACCACACAAAAGGTTTTAAGTTTTCAACTTATGCTACTTGGTGGATTCGCCAAGCTATTACTCGTGCTTTAGCTGATCAATCCAGAACTATTAGAATTCCGGTGCATATGGTAGAAACTATTGCTAAATATAAACAAGTTTCAAGAAAGCTTTCCCAAGATTTAGGAAGAAATCCTACACCAGAAGAAATTTCTGTAGAAATGGATTTGCCTTTGGATAAAGTTTACAACATTTTTAGAATTGATAGAAGAATTGTTTCTTTGGAATCTCCTGTGGGAGGAGAAGACAGTGATGGAAAGTCTACTTTGGAAAACTTTGTAGAAGATGAAACTATTATTTCTCCTGAACAAGAATCCTCAAAGAGAATTTTAGTTGATCAAATTAAAGATATCTTGAGTGATTTAACTCAAAAGGAAAGAAAGATTTTGGAAATGAGGTCAGGAATTGAAGATGGAATCAATCACACCTTGGAAGAAGTAGGAAAAGAATTCGGAGTAACTCGTGAAAGAATTAGACAAATTGAAGCCAAAGCGCATGAAAAAATCCGTCAATCAGATAAGGTGGATAGATTGAGGAACTTTGATTTTTAAATGGATAGTAGAATGTGGAAAGTAGAGGGTAGGAGGTAGAATGTAGAGAGTGGAAACGGGCGAGGCTTTAGCCTCGCCCGTTTTTAATGATGTCTGAAAAATTTGTTTTAGATATTAGATAGGATATAATTACAAGAATGAAATTAACTAAAACAGATTTTAAAAAATATTTAATTTGCCCTGAGAGTTTCTGGTTGGAAAAGAAAAAACCAGAAGAATTTACAGGGGGTGAAATTACCGATTTTTTTAAAAAATTAATACAAGATGGTTATGATGTAGAAAATAAAGTGCAAGAAATGTTTCCTTCTGGTGTTTTTTTAGATGATGTAGATGATGATATTTTGGTTAAGAAAACTCAAGACGAGTTAGTGAAAAAGGGTACTATTTTTCAAGCTACTTTTAAATCGGACAGAGGTTTGTTTTTAAAAGCCGATGTCTTCAAATTTAACGATGAATCCGGGAAATGGGATTTGTATGAAGTTAAATCTAGTTCTGAAATAAAAACTGATTTGATGCATAATCACATCAAGGATATTGCTTTTCAGAAAATGACATTAGAGGAATGTGGAGTGGAAATAGGGAATTGTTATATCACTCATTTAAACCGAGACTATGTTAGACAAGGAGAATTAGATTTATCAAAATTATTTATTTTTGAAGAAGTTTCTAAAAGAATAGAAGAAGTTTCTGAAGAGGTTAAATATCAGGTTGATTCAGCTTTAGAATTATTAAAAAAAGATGATTTAAAAATTACTTCCTGTAATTGTCTTTATCAATCTGCAGGGCAAAGATGCGATTGTTTTGCTCAATTTAATCCTCAAGTACCTGAATATTCAACAGCTCATATTTTAAGGGGTAAAAAATTAAGAGAACTGATTGATGATAATATATATGATCCCAAAGATATTCCAGAAGATTTTGCTTTGACCGAACCACAAAAAATAAAGGTGCAATTACAAAAAATTGGAAGACCAATGATTGATGTATCTAGTATTAGAGAGACTTTGGAAAAATTAGAATATCCACTATATTTCTTGGATTACGAAACTCTTTTGAAGCCCATTCCGTTGTTAGATGGTTACAATCCTAATTCACAAATTTTGTTTCAATATTCTCTTCATGTGATGAGAGAAAAAGATACTCCACTAGAGGAAGTGGAGCATTACGAATATTTAGCCAACGATTTAGAAAGTTCCACCAAAGGGTTAGTTAAGTCTTTGAGTGAAAATATTGGACCGAGAGGTTCTGTGTTGGTTTGGTATGAGCCTTTTGAAAAAACTCGGAATATAGAATTAGGAAAATTACATCCTGAATATGAAAAATTCTTTTTGAATGTAAATGACCGAGTTTATGATTTGATGAAGATTTTTAAGAAGGATTACTTAATGCCTGAATTCAAAGGTTCAGCTTCGATTAAAAAAGTTTTACCTGTCTTGGTGCCAGAACTTTCGTATAAAGAATTAGAAGTGCAGGATGGAACTATGGCAATGTCAGCTTGGGAAGAAATGTTAAATACTAAAGATAAGGAAAGATTTGAGGAATTAAGAAAAGCTTTACTTAAATATTGCGAATTAGATACTTGGGCTATGGTTAAAATCTTTGAGGTAATTAATAAGCTATAAAGTCCTTATATTTTTGGTTTTATATTATTTGAATGCTAAAGTTCTTAAGAACTTTAGCATTCAATATGTTATAATTTATGGTATGGATAAGAAAAAAACTTATAAACAATTAGAAAGATTAGTAAAAGGTTTTTCTAATCACAGAAGGATACAGATAATAGAATTATTAAAAAAAGAACCAGAATTATCCGTTTTTGATATTTCTGATGAATTAGAAGTAAATTTCAAGACGATAGCTCATCATATCAAGAGTTTAGCTGTGGCAGGGTTAGTTATTAAAAGATACGATAATCATTCAGTAAGACATAAATTAACTAAAAACGGAAAAGAAATTCTAAAGTTCTTAAGAACTTTAGAATAAAGGTTATTAAAAAAATTAGGTTAACAAAAAAACTATCTATAAGGTATCGATACCCTATGGATAGTTTTTTGGTTAATTACCTAAAGTTATTTCAGAACCGCCTTCTGGGAGGATTTTTTCTAGGATTAATTTGTTGTTTTCTAAACAGGCTTTTTTGATTAGAATTCTTTTTTCATTTTCAAAATAATGAGCTTTGGGCCATTTATCAAATGCTTGGATTTTTAAGAAATTCTTTTGAGGGTCTTCGGTTAAATCTATAAGAGCATCTTCGGATTTTAATTTATCACAAAAAGTGGCCTTGGAGTGGTCTTGGTCTTGAGGACTAATATCACCTCCTAACCAAAGAGGAATGGTTTCTGTTAATAACCTCCCTCCTATTTTTGCTAAGGTTTTTTCAAGTTGGCTTTCTGTTGGTATTTCTGAAATGGAGTTTTCCCAAAGTGAGTAGATTTCTTGATTTATAATCGGTCCATGATCCATTTTTTCATCCAAAAGTATAATCGTAACACCTGTTTCTTTATCACCTCGCAGGATTGGACTGTGAATTGGAGTGGCTCCTCTGTATTTAGGTAATAAAGAAGGGTGAACATTTAAGGTACCTTTTTTAGGTAAATCTAAAACAGACTGAGGAATGATATTTCCATAAGCAACCACTATAAATAAATCCCAATTTTGTTTTTTTAATTGCTTTAAAAAATTCTCATTTAATTTTTCTGGCTGGAGCGTAGGAATGTTATTTTCATCTGCCCAAACTTTAACAGGGGGTGGGGTAATGATTAATTTTCTACCAACTTTGCGATCTGGTTGAGTAACAATCAAGCTCGGCATCAAATCTGTAGGGGTAGCACCTCTACTTTTTTTTAATTCTTCTAAGATATCCACGGCTATTTGAGGACTACCGAAAAATGCTATTTGTGGTTTTGGGTTATTTGTCATATATTTATATTAACATAATAAAAATATAATATGAAAGTTATTTTAACTATATGTTCAAAAAATAAGGACAAAAATGAAGTTTTAATGCCAGCACGAAAACGTTATTTAAGTGATAGAATTAAAAAAGTTGAACAAATTTCAATAAATAATAAATTACCCTTTTATATATTGTCTGGAAAATTTGGGATTATTAATTCTAATGAACTAATTCCTTTTTATGATAAGTTACTAAAGCAAGAAGATATCAAGAATCTTCTTCCTTTAGTAAGAGATCAATTAATCCAAGAAAAAATAACGGAAATTATTTTTTATGGGGAAGGAATAAACACGAAAGGCTGGAAGGCTTATTATGAAATAATAGAGAAAATTACAAATAAATTAAATATAAAATTAGAGGAAATAATAATAAAATAAGTAAATTTTGTTTTTTCTTTTTTATGTTGTATGATAAGGACAGTTAGTAGTTTTAAATATTTCTTGTAATTTTAAGGGGGTAATTATGTTTTATTTTAGTGAAATGTTTTCAGTCCCAGATTGGATTGCTTTATGTTTTTTAATCATTGTAATTTTTTTGCTCATTTTCGCTTTTTTAGGGTCAAATGAAACTCAAAAAATACCAACTTATCTTGAAAATGAGAAAGAATATTTTACTGAAAAGTTTGAGGGGGATCAATGAAGAAAAAGAAAACTTTATTGAAAAGGATTCAAGATTCTGGAATAGATAAAGAGAAGTTTATTTCTAAAAAAAGATTTTGGCTTATTGAATTTCTCTCAAGATTAAACCATAAGTTGAAATGGTTGATTCATGATATTGATGCTAGAAACGAGAAAATGAAATTCAAATTTTAGAGGTGTTTATGACAACAATTAAGCCGTCTGTGGTAATGCACAGACGGCTGTTTTTTATATTAAATACTATTTTTCTCTAAATATGTGTCGTCTTTTCTGATATTAATAGCTTTTTCAGTAAATAGGATTCCATTCAAATGGTCTGTTTCGTGTTGGAAAGCTTGAGCTAATAAGCCAGAGCCACCAAAAGTAAAAGAATTTCCATGCTCATCATAGGCTTTGATAGTAGCTTTATTAAATCTTTCTACTTCTCCGTATAGTCCACGAACACTCAAGCAACCTTCTTCTGCCCAACATTTGTCTTTTGAAGTATTTATTATAATAGGATTGATAAAGACTAAATCATCACGGTTTTCATCTCCGAAAGCTTTTTTTGAAATTAGGAACATTCTAATTGATTCTCCTATTTGGGGGGCTGCTAAAGCAATAGCATCACTAGTGTTTTTTAAAATCTCTTTCATCTCTGAAATAGTATTCTGTATTTTAGGATTAGAAATATCAGCTAAAGGTATTTCTTTAGCTACTTTATTTAATATCTCGTCTCCTTTTTGTAATACTTTCAACATAACTCCATTATATCCTATTTTTGTCAAAAGCAAAGCTTTTTGTTTTTATTTTCGCCTATGATATAATGATTTCTATGATAATAAATTATAATGGAATAGAATCGTTTAAACTCCAGGCTGGAAATTTTGTTCTAGCTTTTAACCCCATTTCTAAGGAATCAAAACATAAACAAGTCCGTTTTGGGTCTGATGTTACTTGTATAAGTACAAACCACCCTGATTTTAATGGGATAGATCAAACAGATTCAAAAAATAAAGAAGTAATCGTAATTGATGGCCCAGGGGAATATGAAATCGCTGGTGTTTTTATAAAAGGTTTTGCTTCAGAAACAATGTACGGAGGCGGAAAATTAATAAACACTATTTATACTATTTTAATGGATAATATGAATATTGGTTTTCTCGGTGCTTTGGAGTCAAATGGTATAGAAGGAGAAGTTGGAGAAAATCTAGATTCCGTGGATATTTTGTTTGTTCCGATTGGAGGAGAAGGCACTTTAAATCCAGAGGAAGCTTATAAAATAGCTGTTAAATTTAGTGCTAAAGTGATTATCCCAATGTGTTATGGAGAAGTGGGAGAAAAGGATGCATTGAAGAGGTTCTTAAAAGTTAGTGGAAATGAGGACTTAAAATCAGTGGATAAACTGACTATCAAAAAAACTGAAGTAGATGAAAAAGATGGTGAAGTAGTTGTTTTAAAATACTAAATTTTAATCATAATGGATTTTATTCTAAATTTGAGGAACAAACCAGAAAAACAAAAAAGAATTATTTTGTTTTTTATTGTCGGATTGCTAATGTTTTTTGTTTTTAATATTTGGTTTTCTCAATTTAAGAAATCTCTAAAAACAGAAGTCAAAAATCCAATAGAAGACCTATCTTCTGTCGTTGAAATTAAAGATAATCTAGTTAATTCATATAAGGATATAATAGACGAAAAAGAAAAAATTGAAGAAAATTTACAAGAAATAGAATAATAAATGTGATATAATATAAAGAAAGTTAAAAATTATGGCTAAAGATAAAGAAAATAATATTGACCCTAAAAAAGATGAACAAATAATTCCTGTTACTGAAAAAGGAATTATAGAAACTGGTATCAGTGGGGAAATGAGAAAATCATATTTAGATTATGCTATGTCTGTGATTACTGCACGGGCTCTTCCTGATGTAAGGGACGGTTTGAAACCAGTTCACAGAAGAATTCTTTATGCTATGAATGGTTTGAATTTAACTGCCTCTGCTAAATTCAAAAAATCTGCCAATGTAGTTGGTGAAGTTCTAGGTAAATATCACCCACATGGTGATACAGCCATTTATGAAACTATGGTTAAAATGGCTCAGGATTTTTCCTACCGATATCCTTTGGTTATTGGTCAAGGAAACTTCGGGTCTATTGATGGTGATTCAGCTGCAGCTCACAGATATACAGAAGCCAAAATGTCAAAACTTTCTGGAGAATTATTAAAAGATTTAGAAAAAGATACTGTTGATTTTGTTCCTAACTATGATGGTTCTCATAAGGAACCTTTAGTATTACCAACTGTTGTCCCTAACTTACTTTTAAATGGAACCTTGGGAATTGCTGTAGGAATGGCAACCAATATCCCTCCTCACAATTTAAGAGAAATAATTGGAGCGACTATTTATTTAATTGATAATAAAGATGCTGGGGTAGATGATCTTTTGAATTTTGTTAAAGGTCCTGATTTTCCTTTGGGAGGAATTATTTTTAATCAAAAGGATATTAAACATGCTTACCAAAATGGACGAGGTGGAATTATTTGTCGAGGAGAAGCCGAAATAATAGAGACAAAATCTGGTCAATTCCAAATTATAATTACTTCTATTCCTTTCAGAGTGAATAAGGCAACCTTGATAACTAAGATAGCTCAACTGCATGGGGATAAAAAGATTGAAGGTATTCGAGCTTTAAGAGATGAATCTACAAAAGATATTCGTATTGTTATAGATTTAAAGAATAATGCCAATCCTCAAAATCTATTAAATAATTTATATAAATTTACTCAACTAGAAGAAGCTTTTCACTTTAACACCGTTGTGTTAGTTAATGGAGTTCCTCAAACTTTGTCTTTGAAATCAATGTTGGAAGAATTCATTGATCATAGAAAAGTAGTAGTGAGAAGAAGAACTGAATTTGAATTAAGAAAAGCACAGGCTCGAGAGCATATCTTGCTAGGATTGAAAATCGCCTTAGATAATATTGATGCTATTATTAAATTAATTAAAGCATCTAAAGATGTTCCCTCAGCTCGTTTTGATTTAATGAAGAAGTTTAAATTGTCAGAAATTCAAGCTAATGCTATTTTGGAAATGAAGCTGCAGAAATTAGCAGGGCTGGAAAGAAAGAAAGTAGAAGATGAATTGAAAGTTATTCAAGAATTAATTAAAAAATTAATGGGAATTTTGAAATCCACTACAAAGATTTTAGATATCATTAAAAAAGAATTAGAAGAAATTTCTGTTAAATATGGAGATGATCGAAGAACTAAGGTTGTAAAACAAGGAGTTAAATCCATTTCAGTAGAGGATTTAATTGAAGAAGAAGAAAACATTCTTGTGATGACTAACGGAGGTTATGTTAAGAGAATAAATCCTGATGAGTTTAAAAAACAAAAAAGAGGAGGAGTGGGAGTAGTTGATTTAAATACCAAAGACGAGGACTTTGTAACTAAATTTGTTAGAACCAGCACTCATAGTGATTTGTTATTCTTTAGTGATAAAGGAAAGGTTTATCAGATGAAAATGTTTGAAATTCCAGAAGGAAGACGAGCAACAAAAGGAAAATCAATAATGAATTTCTTACCTTTGGAGGGAGAGGAAAAAATAACCTCGATTTTAGCTATGCCAAAGGATGTTAAAAAAGATGAATTGGCTTTGATGATGGTAACAAAATTAGGAGTAATTAAGAAAGTAGATGCTGAGTCATTCTACTCTGTGAGAAGATCAGGTTTGATAGCAATTAATTTAGGAAGTGGTGATGAATTAATCGTAGCTTCTTTTATTGAGAAAGGAGATACAATGATTCTGACAACAAAAGAAGGACAATCAATCCGATTTGATGAGAAAGATGTTCGACCAATGGGAAGAGCAGCTGGAGGTGTAAGAGGAATTAAATTAAATAAAAAGGATGATATGGTAGTTGGGGCTTGTTTAATTAGTAAAGAAGATAAAGAACCGCATTTATTGGTTATTAGTAGTAACGGGTTTGGTAAAATGACAGATTTGAAAGAGTACAAAGTTCAAAAAAGAGGTGGTTCAGGAATCAAAACTATTAAATTAAGTTCAAAAGTAGGTGATTTAATTGCTTCTAAGGTAATTTCTGACCAAGAAGAATTTGTGGCTATTTCTAAAAAAGGACAAGTGATTAGAATTGAATTAAAAGAGGTTCCAAAATTAGGAAGACAAACTCAAGGAGTACGAGTGATGAAATTGAGAGCGGGGGATGAGGTGGCTTCGATTGTGGTACTTTAATTAGGTTATTATGGATTAGGTTTTAGGAAGTTAGAATTCAAAAGGGCGAGGCTAAAGCCTCGCCCTTTTTATTCACTTTTTTGTTTTTGTCATTGTTTTTTTGATGATATAATAATAAACGAGTTAAAAGTCCATAAAGTTCGTAAAGTTCGTAAAGTCAAAAAATTTGCAGAGCAAATTTTTCTAAAGATTTTGACTTTCGACTTTTGACATTAAGGACTTTAGACTAATTTATTATGGCTTTTACAGATCCACAAAATAATATTGATCAATTTGATTTAATGTCTGGAATGCACATTGCTGATTTAGGTGCAGGTATAGGTGCTTATGCGATAGCAGCTGCTAAAAAAGTTGGTCCTGATGGAAAGATTTTCGCTGTTGAAGTACAGAGGCGGTTTTTAGATAAAATTAGACAATCAGCCGAAATTGAACATTTATTTAATGTTAAGTCTATTTGGGGCGACGTAGAAAAAATTGGCGGTTCAAAATTAGAGGATAATTCAATGGATGCTGTTATTATTTCTAATACAATGTTTCAATTAGAAAATAAGGAAAATATTGTAAAAGAAGCCAAAAGAATACTAAAGCCTAATAGAAAGGTTTTATTTATAGAGTGGATTGATTCGGCTGGGGGTTTAGGACCAATAGATGATGATGTAGTTTCTCCTAATGAAGCCAAAAAATATTTTATGAATAATGGTTTTGATTATGAAAAAGATATTTATGCGGGGGATAATCATTATGGAATGATTTTTAAAAAAAGAGCAATTGACCCATTAACAGGAAGAGAAGAATAACCAAAATCGAAGATTTTGAATTAAAAATTTTAAATTTTAGATTTTAAATTAGGAAAAATCGCTTTACGATTTTTCCCTAACAGCTAATAACCTAATAAAATTATGTCACAATTTCAACTTATAGTTACTTCAATTTTTGGTTTTTTTATACTAATCGGGGTTATTTTGTTTGCTGGTTTCAAAACGGATCGGAATGATGTTGAAATCGGTTCTGTTTTGATTTGGGGAACTGTAGCGGATGATGTTGTTGATGAGGTACTTCATGACCTAGTTGATAGAGATTCTCGCTTTGAAAAAGTAAAATATGAACAAATTGATGATGCTAACTTTGATAGTATCTTAGCAGAAGCTATGGCTGAGGATAAAGGACCTGATTTGTTTTTTTTACCCCAAGACAAAATAATTAAACATCAAAATAAGATTTTATCTATCCCTTATGAAACATTTTCATTAAGAAACTTTAAGGATTACTTCATTGAAGAAGGGGAATTATACTTGACCGATACAGGTATATTAGCTTTACCTTTTATGATTGATCCAATGGTAATGTATTGGAATAGAGATATACATTCTCGGTTAGGTATATCAAACCCTCCTTCTTCATGGGATACTTTTTTTGCTTTTACTAAAAAAGTTACAGATAAGGATGAAAATATGAATATATTAACATCTGCTGTAGCTTTAGGAAGTTATAAAAATATAAATCACTCAAAAGAAATTTTGGCTTCTCTGATAATGCAAACAGGAAACCCTATCGTGGTAAGAGAGGGTGAGGAGTATGATGTTGTTTTAAGTAAAGATTTAGGAAGTCAGAAAACAGCAACAGAGTCTTCTCTGAGGTTTTATACAGAATTTTCAAATCCTGCTTTAGATACATATTCTTGGAATAGCTCTATGCCTAATTCTAAAAATTCTTTTTTATCTGGGGATTTAGCCCTATATTTCGGTTTTGCTAGCGAACTTGAGGATTTGAGAAATAAGAATCCTAATTTAAATTTTGATGTTACTTTTTTGCCTCAAACAGGTGATTCAAAAAACATTGTAAATTTTGGGAAAATGGAGGCTTTAGCAATATCTAAAGGTTCTAAAAATCCAGTAGGGGCCTATACTTTAGCTACAGCTTTAATTAAAGGAGAAACTTTACTATATTTAAATCTATTGACTGGTTTACCTCCTGTTTCAAAAATTATTTTAGCTAAAGAACCGATTGACCCTTATCAGAATATATTTTTTAAGGCAGCACTGACAGCTAAAGGATTTTTGGATATAAACAAAGATGAAACGAGTTTTATTTTTGAAGATATGGTTAATTCTGTAGTTTCAGGAAGGAGAAAATTAAGTGAGGCTGTTAATCGAGCTGATTTAGAAATGAATGAATTGCTAAAGTAGTCGAAAGTCTATAAAGCCTGCCTGCCGGCAGGCAGGTCCATAAAGTCAAAAGTTATGATGAAAAAAATAAAAAACAAATTAATATATAGTTTCGTCTTGATGACACTATCTGTTCCTTTTTTAAGTAAGGCTGAGTTGGTTCCATGTAAACCTACTGTTGATGAAGAAGGAAATATGGCAAATTCATGCACTTTTAATTCTTTGGTTCAATTAGTTGATAATATCATTGATTTTATAATCACAATATCAGTCTCTGTTTCTGCTATAATGTTTGCTTATGCAGGATTCTTGTATTTGAGTGGTAATCCTGGGAAAATTAAACAGGCACATGGAATTTTTAAAAATGTTGCCATTGGTTTAATATTTATTTTAGGAGCATGGTTAATAGTTAAGGCTATATTAACAGGATTAGGAGCCGAGGGGTCTAGTTTATTAAATTTTAGATAAAAAACATGAAAAAAATAATTAATAGGGTTCAATATTTATTTGTTTTAGGATTAATTTCTTTACCGTTTTTGAGTAAAGCAGCAGGAGGGGATGCTTTAACTTTAGAAAATCCTATAAGTACTCCAACTATTCAAGCTTTTATTGCTCAAATATTGGATGTTGTGGTTACTATTGCTACACCTATTGCAATTTTTGCTATTATTTACTCGGGCTTTCTTTTTGTAAAAGCTCAAGGGAAACCTGCTGAATTAGAAAATGCTAAAAAAGTTTTAATAGGAGTTTTAATAGGGGTAATGGTTATATTAGGAGCCCAGATTTTATCCGGTGTTGTAGCGGGGACAATAGAAAGCCTAAAATAATTTCAAATAGATAAAATATAGGTGAATATCTAAAAGATATTCACCTATATTAACTCCTCGGCTCGGTAATTGTAAATAACTTCACTGCGTTTCGTTATTTACAATTACTCTCGCTCTACGTTGATAATAGAAGCACTTCGTCTAATAATAACAGGGAACGAATAAATTCGTCCCCTGTTTTTTGGGTTATTTTAAGAGGATTTTAAGAGAAGAGCTCATTCGAACACCTCTTTCATCTTCCTCCCAACCGGTGAATTCATTCTTCAATGGTCCTTTTCTTAAGGACCATGTCCCTGTTTCACCTGGTTGGACATATTTTCCAATTTTTTCAATTGAAAGTCTTTCATATGTTGTCTTCACTCCAGTTTTCGGCCAGTGAACAACAAACTTTATAACTTTTTCATCCTCAGTTTTAAGGGTTTTAACAAAACCACATCTCGGTGGGCGTTTATCTGTTGGATCACTCCAGCAGTAAACCCACTTTTCAGTTTTTTTAATTTGAGTAGTGCTTTTTTTAGAATCCTTTTCATCGGGAGTTATCCAAAGAACAAAAATTAGAGTTAACGCTATTATTAAAAAAAACATTATTACTCCACTAATAGCGGCGATTTTATTATTCATTTTAAACCTCGTTTTTTTTATTCAGCTATTTATTAAGAATTTTTTTAACGACATCAGATAATCCTGGGATGTCGAAACTCTTCCCTTGACCGCTATCAATGCTTTTTCTTTGTCTGATTTCTTTTACAACATCTTCACCAAGTTCATTATAAGCTCTTTTCAACTTTCTTGCTTGTGAAATTTCGGTTTCAAGGTTCATATCTTCTTTTCTTTTTTCAAGAATTTCTACTGCAAGTCCAGAAGCTTTCTCAGCAATGGCTTCCTCTGGTTTTATATCATCGACATTTAATCTTCTGATTATAACCCCAAGATCAACAACATCACCGATGCCGTTTGCTAGAGCCTTTTGAAGGACTTCTTTCGCTTTTTCTTGTGCTGTGCTGTCGCCGGCTTTTCCTTTTTCGATTATTTCCTTAATATTCTCAAAGCTCTGGTCACCTTTAATGTGTTCTTCAATGTTTTCTCCAACTATTTTTAGGATTAGTTTTGCGCTTAGAAGATCTTTTGCGAAAGTCATTTCCTCCCATGTGTATTCTGCACACATTTGGCGATAATCTTCTCCTACTATACTTTCAAATCTTGCTAAGACACCATCTAGTCCACCATTTCTAATAAGATGAATAAATCTTTCTTCATCTGCTTCAGCAGTAATAGTTATTGAAGTATCTACAGCTCCACCACTTTGAGTCTTTTCTCCATCAGTTGATATATCTTCTTCAATTTTACAACGCGTTTTTTCAAATTTATATGTCCTGTCTTTTTTTGTCATATTCACAGGTATAAAGTGGTAAAAGAAAGGGAAGTAATTAGCAAAAAGGTCCTTTCCTTCTTTCAGATACTCTCCAGTTATTTCTCCCCAGGAAGTTATTGCCTTGTAAGTTATTGGATTAGATGTTGTTTCTTCATAACCCTTGTAAATTAAATAACTTAATCCAAAAGGGACAATCGAAACAAAACATATATACCATTTGATAAAAATACCGAAAATAAAAATGCCTGTTCCAAAAATAAAAAAAATAACAATGAATGCCCATAGTAATTTGGGCATATATTTAGTATTAACAGCAACTCTTTCTTCCATGTTTAATCTCCTTAAAAAAATTAAAAGTGTATATATTCAATTAAAAAATTGTTTTTTTAATATGTTTTTTTCAAAAAGTTAAACCTAAACCCAAGAGGAAATAACTCATACTTTCTGCTAATATTATACTATGAAATATAATAGTAAGTCAAGTATTGTAGCATTGCAGCGTCAAGTTTACAGTTGTCAGTTCTTGTAGTCTTTCGACAGGAGTTTTTCCATCCATTCCTAAACCTCGATGTTTCTTTCTGTGATTATAGTAATAAAGAAACAAAT
>Ga0180007_10000988_pt1 | contig 41549 bp, 46 predicted proteins | sample MM_PC_MetaG_FD_121122 | JGI IMG/M metagenome (GOLD analysis project Ga0180007, IMG submission 121122) | Groundwater microbial communities from the Aspo Hard Rock Laboratory (HRL) deep subsurface site, Sweden - MM_PC_MetaG | ecosystem: Environmental > Aquatic > Deep subsurface > Groundwater... | reverse complement strand
TGTCCAAAGAGTAATTATTGATTTTGGTTCACTTATTGCTTTTTCTCAAAGCATAAACAATATAGAATTAGCAGCTATTTAGCGTTTACCACTCTGCTAAAGCAGAGTACGGAATTCTCCTTTCAAGCAATAAAGCAGAGAATCTATCATTAAATTTAGTATCCCAAATATCTGCTTCAGGAATATCCCTTGCAAAATCTTGTGCAAATTCTGCTGCTTTCCTATAAAGTGTTCGTGCTTTCTCATACGCAAGCTGCACCATGTCAGTTCTTGGACCTGGTGAATCTCGTGGCTTTAAAGCTTTAAAGAAATCATCATATCCTCGCCTTAAAGCTGCTCGATCCATTACAATTAATCCCACCATATTAAGAAGGAGGTCTTTTAGCCCGTCAGATTTTGGGACATAAGCTACTGGAGCAAAATTGCCTGTTCTCAAGATTCTTATCTCGCCCATATACTGTTCTACTGTTGTTGCTTTGTTCAATGCTTCTAATACACCAAAACATTCTGCTTTTGCATGAGATCCTGAGAAGATTAGTGACGGAATTATAATGTTGCTATCTACTAAGGTTTTTAGAAGGTCTGTACCCTGGCGGCCTTCAATCCTGCTTAGATCCTTTGTAATTAACTGGTCAAAAATAAGAAAATCAATGTCTCTGGAATGAGAGGCGATATATTCAAGCGCTTCATTTGGATCAGTAAAAGCATGATATTCTTTAAGTTGGGGTGCCAGCCATCTTTGTGAGTCTTTTAACAGTTCAGGCTCATCGTCCACATGAACCACCCTTACTTCTCTTAGATCTACACCGAATTGGCCTGCCTTATCCAGTATTTCTTCTAAATCCGCTTCTGTAATGCCTATCTGATAATATTGAGGTGTAGCTGGTTCAGGAACTCTAAGTTCTTTGTAAGTGACTTGAGTCATGTCTATTCAGAAAATGGCTGTTATTTATAAAAGTTACTATTAATTAGTGATACTAAATTGATTAATTGGGTATCACTACTCTAGAATAGAAATATTTAAATATAAGGGGCGTCTTCACTAACCTTAAGATGGGGGAATCAAGGTTTAGTTTTTTTGTAACCGATATAATCATCCTATTAGTTTTCTTAGGGCTTATCAGGATAATATTCAGGTTTAAAGGATTAGGATTTTTGCTTGAATTATTGTTTTTGGTTGTAATGTTGTTTGCAGCATTTATTGCGCTGATTCCAGCTTATTCCGGCTCAAGAGGCGGCTGGGGATTTTTAGCTATAATCTTTTTTATGATATTATTGGATTTGCTTGTAATATACCTAAAGACGAGCGTAACTGGAAAAGCATTTATGGCTGTGCTATTGCTTTCTGCAATAGGATTTGTTATTGCTATTTTGAATATTAAAAAAGATAAAGAAGAAGAGATTATTAGTACAGAAGAGCCAGAAGAAGAGAAAGATGAAAAGGTTTATACTAATTTTGAGCCTGGAAAGTATATAGCTAGCAAGCAAGGCACTGTCTATCATAGTCCAAAATGCGAATGGGCAAATAACATAAAAGAGCACAACAGGATATGGCTAGCTAGTGATCAGGAAGCTAAGAAGAAAGGATATAAGAAGCATGATTGTTTGAAGTAGAGTTCTTTATTTTTTCCAGTAATAAATTATCAACCATACAGCGCCTATACTGATGCAGCTGTCTGCTACATTGAAAGCAGGCCAGAACCTGATGTAGATAAAGTCAATGACGTGGCCTAAGAAGAGCCTGTCAATAAGGTTTCCTACTGCGCCGCCTAAGATTAAAGCTAAGGGTATATGCGATGGTTTTTCTTTTAATATTTTATCGAAGTAGAAAAGGATTATCCCAATTATAATTAATGAAGTGAATATTAGAATGATGTTTGCGCCTCTGAATATTCCAAAGCCTGCCCCTGTGTTTCTTATGTAGGTTATTTCAAGAAGGTTCTTGATTAAAGTGATTGATTCTGAGAGAGCAAATGTATGTGAGATTATGTATTTGGTTAGTTGGTCGAATAATATTACAAGAAAGCTGATTGAGAATATGAAAAGAATGTTTTTATGCTTCATAAAGAATAAATCAGATAAGAGCTTATATAAACTTTACCATCTCTTTCTGCTGTTGTCCTGTTCGCCATAAGCTACTCGTTCGAGATTTGCTATCCTTTGATTGATGCTTTCTAAGGTGTAACGGATAGAGTCTAGTTTTGCAGAAACCACTTCAAATTTGTCTCTGGAGTTATCAGCCATTTGTTGTTGCTGGGGAATTCCGCCAAAAGGCTGCTGCAGAGGTGCTGGCTGTCCAGGAGGCTGCATTGGATTGTTTCTTCCAGAATTTCCAAAGCCAGCATCATCCTGCATGCCCAGGTTCATGTTTTGGTCCATTCCTGGGTTTCTGCCCATGCCCTGCTGATTAGGCATGCCCATATCTGCTCCAAAATTATTGTCCATTGGGCCTAATCCTAAATCTGCCCCAAAATCTTTCCCTAGATCAAAGTCGTCTTTTTTCTTAAAAGGATTCAACTTATCGAAGATTCCCATAATCTATACAACCTCTTTTTTTTAATCGATACTTTCAAGGATCTTGTCTTTTGCTTTATTTATTGTATCGTTGCTTTCTTTTATGACATATGCTGTAACTTTATCCTTGCCTGTATCTAATACGCTTTCAGTTTTTCCTAGTATATAATTCTTTCCCTTTTCAAAAAGCTTTGTCTCGGGGAAGATAATGCTTGTTATAATTATAAAGATGACGAGGAATAGGCCTACAAATAATGCTACTTTGACTAATTTTTTTAATAGAGAGAAAAGCATTATGGCTAGGATAAATGCGATTGCTAATATGATCAATAGCTTTAACATATTAGTTTAGAATGGAAGTATTTATTTAAACTTTTTTGTTTTTGCATATTTCATTGATTGAACAACCATTACATATTGGAACTTTCTTGCAGTTCTTCTTTGCCAGCTCAACTAATAATGCATGATATTCATTGAAAAGTGTATGGTCTTTTGGTAAGTTATCCATAAATAAGTTCTGCCATTCATCATAGGAATTTGCCTTATAGCCTAAAGCTGCGAATATTCTTTTAGTGTAGGCGTCTATTACAAAGATGGGGCGTTCTAAGGCATATAGTAAAATAGAGTCTGCTGTTTCTGGGCCTATTCCTTTTAATGAAAGAAGTTGTTTTCTAAGCTCTGGTGTTTCTATGTGTTTTAGTTTGGTTAAGGGGTTCTTTTTTAGGAAGTCTGTGATTATCTTTAGTCGTTCTGCTTTTTGATTGTAGTAGCCAGATGGTTTTATTAAGTTGGCTAATTGAGAGGTATTTGATTTTAGTATCTTATCAATATCAACCATACTGTGTTTGTTAAGCGATTCTATTGCTTTTTCTACATTCTTCCAGGAAGTATTTTGGGTAAGGATGGCTCCGAGCATTATTTCAAAGCACTGCTTGTCTGTTTTTGATTTTATTCCGTATGATGGCCTTAGCTCATTATCTATGCAGCAAGTTGGGGTAACGGGCCACCATCCCTGATGGCCAAATTCATTTAGTAGAATGTCGTATATTTTTTGAATTTGATTCATTTTAGCTTGTATATTGATTTGAGGGGTTGTTTAAATAACTTTTCTGGAAACAATAGTTTCATAAAGAAAGATTTAAAAGACCAAAGATAATCATGATTGTTTATGGTATACGATATAATATTTGTTATAGGTGAAATGTTCTTTGACCATCCTTTGTCAGGTATAGCTATACTCAAGAGGCTGTTGTCAAGCAAAGGGTATAAAGTAGGAATCATAGAAATGCCCCAGAAGGATGAGGATGTGATGAAGCTGGGGAAACCAAACCTGTTCTTTGGTGTAAGTTCTGGAAGTATAGAGTCTATGGTGAGGAATTATACTCCTTTAAAGAAATCGAGGAAGGAAGATAAGAATCTAGACTATGATGAGAGTGTGCCTGACAGGGCAGTAATAGTATACAGCAATTGGATAAAAAAGCATTTCAAGGATTCTGTAATTGTATTAGGGGGTACGGAAGCAAGCTTAAGAAGGTTTGTGCATTATGATTATTGGGAAAATAAGTTAAGAAAGCCAATATTGTTTGATTCAAGAGCAGATATAGTTGCTTATGGAAGTGCTGAAAAGCAGATAGTTGAGATTGCTGAAAGGATAAGAGATAAGAAAACATTAAAGAATATTCATGGAACATGTATTATTGAAAAAGAAGTTCCATCGAGTTTTGATGAGCTGCCAAGCTATGATGAAGTTTTAGATTCAAAAGAAAGGTTCTGTGATATGCAGAATATGCTGAGCAACAATAAGAACCTAGCCCAGAAGATAGATAATAGATATATATTGCAGTATAAAAGCCCAAAATATACTTCAGCAGATTTGGATCTATATTATAGCTTTCCTTTTAAAAGAAAGATTCCTTCAAAGACATTGAGCGGTTTTGAGTTTAGTGTTGTGACACATAGAGGGTGCATTGGAGAATGTAATTTTTGTTCTTTATGCCTTACACAGGGAAATAAGATTGTGTCCAGGTCAGAAGAGTCTATACTAAAGGAGATTGAACGGATAGCTAAGATGCCTCATTTTAAAGGGAATATTGATGATCTAGGCGGGCCTTCTGCAAATATGTATGGGATGGACTGCTATCAATGTGAAAAAAGCTGCATAGACTGTTCAAAATTAGACAGAAGCAATAAAAGGCTGATAAGTTTGATGAGAAAAGCAAGAAATATTAATAGGGTGAAACATGTTTTTATAAGGAGCGGGATAAGATATGATCTAGCGAGCCCTGATTATATAAAAGAGGTTGCTGAGCATCATATATCCGGAAGATTAAAGATTGCTCCTGAGCATGTAAATGAAGAAGTATTAAGATTGATGAACAAAAACAGAGGTAATCTTACTAAGTTTATAGAGTTGTTCAGAAAGATGGGCAAGGAACTTTCTTTTTATTTTATGGTTGCTCATCCTGGCTCAGGGATAAAAGAGGCAAGAGAGCTTGCTTACACTATAAAACATCTTAAGAATGCAGAATCAATCCAGGTATTTATACCTACGCCCATGACTATATCTACATGCATGTATTATACTGGATTAGAGCCGAAAACAAAAAAGAATGTTTATGTCCCTTATACATATAACGAGAAAAAGGTTCAAAAGAGGATTGTGTTTAATAATTTGAGAAATAAACAAAGATATTCTAAAAAATAGTGAGTTATTCATACAACAAAAATCAAAGATTTTTGTGTACAATAAATTGCAAAGCAATTTATTCGTATCTAAGCGCGTCAACTGGCTTTAGTTTTGATGCCTGGTAAGCAGGCACTACCCCTGATACTATACCAATTAAAACTGAGGCAGATAAAGCCAATGCAATTGAATTAACTGCAACAAATGTTCCCCCCCTCAGCATCCCTGTTTCACCCATTAATGCAGGCAACAATGCAGACATAACTATTCCAAGTATAATTCCTATAAAACCCCCTACAAGGCCAATTAATCCTGCATTTAGCAAGAAGATAGACAGAATATCCTTATTTCTGGCACCTATAGCTTTCATTATCCCAATCTCTTTTGTTTTTTCAAGAACAGATGTAAACATTGTATTTGCAATACCCACTGCTCCAACTATCAAAGAAACTGCTGCTATTGCCACGAGGAAATTGCTCATTGAAGACATCATTTCAGACCTTGTTGCCTCCATCAGCTTGCTTGAGCTTAAAGAAAAATCTTTTGTTTTTTCAGTTACATGCCTGACCAGCATCAGTTTTTCTTCAGTTTTGTTCATAACCTGCTCAAGTTCATCTTCATTTTTAATCTTGATAACAATAGAGTCATAAACCCCATTTTCTTTGTCATCAAGGACCTGATATGCCATTTGTATTGGCATGTATATTCCATTGCCGTCATCATCGAGTATTCCAACAACCCTAAACACATTTTCTTCTATTGTAATCATCTGATTAAGGCCTACTGGCTTATCAAAAAAAGACTCAGCTAACTTCTCGCCAATTACCACTACATTCTGGTCAGCAGAGTCAAGCATCCTTCCTTCCTTGATTTCAGAGGTAGTTATTCTGGACCAGGATTTCTGGTCAACACCAGTCAATTTGACAGAACCTTTTTTGCCAAGATAGCTTACATCAACAGTACCGCTAATTTGAGTATCAATTGCTTCAATATCAGGTATTGCTCTGAGAGCCTGAACGTCAGTTTTGTCCAAGACTGGCTCATCGTCTTCATCTGTCGCCTGACTAGAACTACTTCCCTCTCCAGGGGGACCGCCACCACCAAACATACGCGAACTTCTTGAAAAGCCCGCACTCAATGTCAATATATCTCCGCCAAGCCCGCCTAGCTGGTCATTCATACTTTCCTGCATGCCACTCCCTATAGACATGATAGCTATAACTGAGGCAACCCCTATTACAATTCCAAGGATAGTCAGCCAGCTTCTCAGCTTGCTGTGCACAACCATCTCAAAAGCGTGCTTTAAACATTTGCGTAATTTCATTTTTTCTTATTTTTTTTAAAAAAAGATGTTAATTTACCCATCTTAAAAATGTCCTTTAACCTAATATTCGGATTAACCTGTTTTTTCTTTTTATATATCCAGTATGTTGCTCCAAGAACTAATAAAACAACAAAAATTATTATATACCATTTATATTTTGAGAAAAAACCCTGTTGGCGCCTTCCTCCAAAAGAAGGCATTGATGATGAAGTTCCTGAAGCGGTTGCTGTTTGGGAACTCATCAAAGACTGTGAACTTATTGAAACTTCTTTATCTATAATCTCCCTCTTACCCATTGTATCAGTATAAGCAATCTGGATGTTCAATTTATTTGTTGATTGAGGTGCAGATGCCTGGCTAGAAATTTCTTCTGAGTTTGACTTCCGGATTGTATCAACTGAGTTATCTCCATCATTAAGTCCGGTTAGGGATTGCTGAAGGGTAAAACTTGCAACAGTATAATCGCCTGTATTCAGATTTCCAATTATCATGGAGTTAGAACCGCTCACTTTCCAACTCTGCTGCTCTGGAACTATGATAGAAACAGAAGATGCAGGATTGCTGCCAATATTGGCTATAGTAAAAGAAATCTGACCGCTGGAGCTTTCAGAAAAGGCAATGTCAAAATCCGTGCCACCTCCAACATAAATTCCTGCAATTGTATTTATTTCCTTTTGTTCCCCGCTTGCAGGATCATCATAAGTTAATGATAAATCTAGCGCATATAACCCTGCATCTATGCCAGTGTTGGCAATAACTTTATATTGTAAATCAGCAGCCTCGCCTATCTCTATATATTTGATATACTTAGTATTATCGCTTCCAACAGGAAGAATTACCTTATCTTCGTTTACCCAGCTAAAAGTAAGGTCCCTAAGTGGTGCGCTTCCAACATTAGTGATAGTGAATTTGAGGGAATCTTCATGCCCTGGAATAAGTATTGACTTGTCAATATGGATTATTTCTGCACTTTCCTTGCTTTCAACATCTATATTAAGGCTTTTTGTTGAGCTTATCTCTTCATATCCTTTTTGATATTCTTTCATCCTTAATTCATATTGTCCGGCTATTGCATCCCTATCAACCCTTACCTTAAACTTAACAATCTTCATATCATTATCATATTGATAAGAAGCTATTGTACCAACTTCCTTAATATTGTTTTCCCCTGTGATAGTTATAAAGGGATATTGAGGAATAAACTCCAAAACAAGATTTTCTGAAGCAACACCCCCCCTATTTTCAACCCCTACTCTGATTTCAACAACATCCCCTGCAATAGCAGGGTCAGGATCTTGGTTGACCAAGCTTACAGATATAAGCGAACTATCCTGCGGATTTGCGTTTACTATGCCTAAAACTATGCCTAAAACAAATACTAATAAACTACATATATTTATTATTTTTTTCATTATCCCACCTCTGATTTTTGATTTATACTGAGTATCTTACCATCCTGGAGCTCTATTCTTGTGTGAGCGTATTTTGCCAGCTTAAGGTCATGAGTTACCATAATTATAGTTTTGCCTTCTTCTTTCCAAAGCTTATGCAGCATATCAAGTATCTGCCTGCCTGTAACGCTATCTAAAGCGCCTGTAGGCTCATCTGCAAGTATTATTTCAGGATTGCCTACTAAGCTTCTTGCGATTGAGACACGCTGCTGCTGACCGCCTGAAAGCTGAGTAGGCAGATGATGGGATTTATCACTTAATCCGACAATGTCTAAGATTTTTTTTGTCCTTTCAATAGCCTTTTTTTCATCAACCTCTAAAAATTCCAATGGCAGCATAACATTTTCAAAAGCAGATATAGATGGAATCAAGTTATAATGCTGAAAGATAAATCCTATTGTGCTGCCCCTAAGGGTTGCTAGATCAGATTCTGACAATTTGGAGATATCCTGGTTCTTTAAGATTATTGTTCCTTTTGAGGGCATGTCCAAACAGCCTATAAGGTTCATCATTGTTGATTTTCCTGAGCCTGATGCTCCGATAATAACAACAAAATCACCTTTTTTTATATTTACAGTTACCCCTCTAAGGGCAGGCACTTCTACTTCGCCCATCTTATAGATTTTCCAGACATTCTCTAAATGCAAAAGGGTAGAGTTTTGTTTCATTATATCGACATTGTTGATTATTCATTTATAAACAAGATGGATTTAAAGTCTACTTTAAATAAAAAATAAAAAATATTTAATTGAATCGGTCATCTGACCTTAAACAAGGCATTTTGTTTCCAATTCTGCCTTTTCCAAAATCTCCAAGCCCGCCAAATCCCATAGGCCATTTAATGCCTAATTCATCAGCAATCTGCTTTGCAGTTTCAGGGTCTTTATTCTTCATTGCATTGTGCATCTCTACAAACCTGCTGAAGTTGTCTGCTGTTATTGTTTCCTTTAGTTTTTCTGCACCTGGACTCCCTTCAACTGCAGAAAGCCATGCATTGTAATCATTTGATTCAATTGCTGCTTCTACATCTTGTCTTTTTTGGTCCATCTCTGTTTTTTTCTCTGACATGTCTGCATATCTTTGATGCAGCTTGTTGAAGTTATCTTCTGTAAGCTCTGAGCTCTTTGCTTCTTTCCATGCTGTATAGTCGTTGTCTTTTATTGCCTGCTTTGTTGCGTTGTTGCCAAATCCTTTAGCGGAAAACGCAAAGGCGCTGCCGACTAAGCTCACTAAGAGCAAAGCCAGAATTCCAAATTTTGTTGCTTTTCTCATTTTTTATTGCCTCCTTATTTTTTTGCATGGAGTAACCCATACATATCGAGCCTGTACATCAGGTAATCCAAAAACATTTCAGTTATATTATTCATTTTTACCACCTCAAGCCCGAGATTATTTATGAACTAAGTTTGTGTAAGTACAGGTTGTTTATAAATAAGAAGAATGTAAGATATACACTTGAAGTCCACCTTTTTTATAAAGTTTTATATATGAAGCTATGTTGGTGATTAGTATGCCAATAAATCCTATGTTCAATCCAACTGTGTTTGCCAGTGAAACGATATATACTTTAGTTATACTGATATTCTGTATGTTGGTCTATTTCAAGACTAAAGAGATCTATGACCTGTCAAAACATAAAGGGATACAGTTCTTTAGATATGCTTTTCTTTTTTTTGGGTTAGCATATGCTTCAAGGATAATACTCTATGTAATGATATTCAGCGAGAGCATCAGTTTTGAGCCTATCAGGCGTGGAAAAACCATATTTATGCAATTATTACCTGTGTCTAATCTGGTAGTAGCTTACCTTAGTACCCTTGCCATATTATACCTAATATACAGTACAATATGGAAAAAGATGGATATAGAACATTTTCTTATAGTTTCGAATATTGTAGCTTTGTTTGTAGCGGTTGTTGCTTTTGTATCAAGGTCGCCCTCAATAATATCTATAATACAACTTGTTTTGTTGGTAGTCTTGATTATCTTCAGCACCAAGAAAAAAGAAAAGGATAAGAAGAAGACACATGCCAGAGCATTATATATCCTTATAGCCATATTCTGGCTTTTAAACTTATTAGTATTAAATCCGGTAAGGAGGTTGCCATTGCAAGTTCTTTTGTTTTTTCAGATAGCATCAATAGGAGTATTCGTAGCAATATATTATAAAGTCCATAAATGGGTAAAATGAACAAGAAAAGGGAGAGGCTTGAGGTTATCTATGATTTCCTCAAGATAATACAGGATAATCATAATTCTATAAAGCCAACTCCGTTATTGAGGAAGTCTAACCTATCTTCACAAAGCTTTTCTGAATATTTTGAAGAATTATTGTCTAAGGAACTTATCAAAGAGATGAAAAATGGTAAAGGGCGGAAATATATCACGCTTACTGACAAAGGTTTTAGATATTTAGAAAAGTATAAATATATTCTTGGTTTTATTGATGAGTTCGAATTATAAAAGAAGTAATATTAGAATTATTCAACCAAAACAGCGTTAATAATGCCTTCCTGGCCTGGCCTTGAAGTGATCCTTGCTTTTCCTGCTTCTGTGTCTATGATTGCACCCTTAGTCATTATGTTTCTTCTGATAAAGTGCCTGTTTGCAGGATTTCCTGTTATTGTCTTTATCTTTGATTTCTGGGATTTTTTAGTCTTAGGATCAAGAACATTAACATATTCTTCGCTAAGTAATCTTAATTTCCTGCTTCCGCTTAGTTGTCTTATGCTTCTTATCCTTTTATTACCTAATCCTGTAGAAGAAGGTATGTTACCTAGCTCATATTTCCTATAATTTCTAAATTTCTTATACCTGGAACCCCTTGAGCTCCTTTTCCCTCTTCCCTGAAATACAACCATAATAATAAGAATTCCTATCCCATTTATAAATCTTATGGTAAATTGTATGTGCAAAATAAAAGCAAAGATTTAAATATAGGGTGAATATCCATAAGAGTATTATTTAATTTTTGGAGGGGTGTTTTTTATGGTAGAACAATTAAGACCATTGGATGCATTGAACAATGCAAGAAATAAGAAAGTTATAGTAGAGTTAAAGAACAACAAGCAGTATATAGGAAACCTAAAGTCATTTGATATACACATCAATGTTGTATTAGAGAATGCAGAAGAAAGAGAGAATGGAGAGGTTAAAAGAAAGCTGGGTGTTATATTCATCAGAGGAGATACAATAACTGTAATATCACCAGAGTAAAACTTTTTCTAAAATGACAAAAGGAACATCTTCAATGGGCATGAAGTCTGGGAAGAAGAATATGATACATTGCAGAAGGTGCGGCAAGAGAACATATCACTTAAGAAAGAACAAATGCTCCTCTTGCGGATTTGGGAAATCTTCCAGGATGAGAACCTATAATTGGAAAAAGAAGTAAATTAGTTTTTATTTGTTTCGTTGAGTATGGCTTTAACCATAGCTTTGCAAGCGTTCTTTACATCCCAGTAACTGGCACCATTGCAGATTGATTCATTGACCTTTATCTGAGCTATTTTTGAATAGCAAAGGTCACCAATCATCACAGTACGAGTTTCTTCGCATAAGCTTTCATTTAAAGTGGCTACTGCTATGTTCCTTACACACAGGTCATGGGTTGTCTGATTGTATATATAAAAGCAAGTTTCCACATTTAATGTGTTTTTAGCAATTGTATCGTAACAAGAGTCTTTCTCAAGCATATTTATTATCTTAACACACCTTGAAGATTCGTTCTTTTTTATAGCTAAATCCTTATTGCAGATATCTGACCAATAGGATGTGCCGGAGATTTCATTGCACATGCTGAAGTTTTCATCAGATATTGCGACTTTAGCAATGCAATAGTCTCTTGATTTACCCTCTATTGAGCTGCAGATCGAAATGTCTTTTTTTATTATGCCTATTTCTGCAATGCATGAATTTTTGACTATATCTGATTTGATTAGGCTGCAGGTGGTTGGATCTTTGTTTTCTATTGCCTTATCAAGGTTACAATCATCTTTGTCTATAGGATTTTTTATGCTGCTGCATTCATTCCTAGTGCACCCAACTATAAGTATAGATAATGCTAAAATGATAAATAATAATGTGTTTGTTTTCATTTCTTTAGTTTGTGGTTGATAAGTTATATTTAAACGTTATTGATTTTACCTGGAAGTAGAAAGATTATGAAAACCGCTGTTTTCAGAAACTTAGGAAATTTTCAATTTCCGCAAGCTTTTTATAATGCCCTAGTTTCTTTTCTGCTTATGCGGAGATGCCGGAGTGGCCAAACGGGATAGGGGTTTGTTAAAGACCGTCCAAGCTTAGGTCACTTTTGTAAGACACCTATTAGCTTAGTGCTTACGTGGGTTCGAATCCTACTCTCCGCATTCCTACTTCTAGTTCAATGCGGTAATCGTTTTGAATATTATCGGGCAAGATGCTAGTAAACGAAACATTACTCTTTCTGCTATAATCGAGGAAAGGTTAAATCATTATTCTGATATTAAAAGATAGGTTTTGCTGGTTTTTGACACGAGAAAAATTGGCTTATACTCTTTTTAGGTTTTACCCTCTACATCTAAAAAATCAATTGTAGAGGGTAAGATTTATATATAAGTACCTATTACTACTCTAAATATGGTATATATCTACAAGAAAATGATTGGAAAAGTGCCTTACTATTACTTGCGAGTCTCTGAGAGAAAAGGGAGCAGGGTAATCGCAAAGGACATTGCTTACCTGGGCAATTCTATAGAAGAAGCAAGGAAATCGCTGGATAATCTGCCTCAGTATAAAGAGAAAATCAGGAAAGCATACAAAACAATCCATAATTTTTTAGAATCAAATCATTATCTCGAAAAGATAGAATCCATGAAACTTAAAAAAGACCCATTTATAGGAAATAATCTTGCCGGAATAGAAGCATGCAAACTTCACTATCAGTCGGTTTTCAAGAAAAATGATGGGACCACAAAAAAAGAGATACTAAAAAACTTTGTAATCGAATTTGCTTTCAACACAGCTTCTATAGAAGGCAATACTATAACCCTTCAGCAGGCAAGGAATCTGCTTGAAGAAGGATTAACGCCAAAAGACAAGACTTTAAGGGAAATCTATGATCTTCAGAATACAGAAAAGGTATTTGGTGTTATCGGGTCAGATGATGAACTATCTCACGAATTTATAATAAGAATACATTCAGGCCTGATGGAAAATATTGATGCACGAAGGGGCTATAGAATAACAGATGTTAGGGTTATAAAAGCAAACTTCAAGTCAACTCCTGCACCTTATGTAAAAGCAGATATGGGAATCTTGCTGAAGTGGTATAACAACAACAAAAAAGAGATGCATCCATTGGCCATTGCAGCAATCTTCCATCACAAATTTGAGAAAATACACCCATTTATGGATGGAAATGGGAGGACAGGAAGGATGCTGCTTAATCATATCTTGATGCAGAATGGATATCCTCCTGTTATAATCCATAGAAAACTGCGTTCAGAATACCTAGAAGCGTTAAGGGAAGCTGATAATGCAGACCTTACTAAAGCCACAAAAGAGTATTATTCCCCTTTAGTTTTATTTATTGCAGATGAGATGAGTGAGTATTATTGGAATATATTCCTTTGATTAAAAGTCTAATTCTAAAAATAGAAAATTATAAATAGTTGCTTAACTATAAAATTTAAAAAAGCTCCAAAAACAAGAAATTGACGAGATTTGAAGCTTAAAAAACAGAAAAATCAACTACCGCATCTAACTGTGAGGGGGGGGTTGCGTACTCTTTGTATTTTATATTTCTGTGATTTGTTATACCTATCTCTAAGAATAGGCTATCAAATAAACAGAGGTTTTTTCAAGTATGTTCTGAAATTCATATATATTTAAATAGCAAGGTCTATTCTCACATCTGTATTGGGGGTTGAGAGTATGAAAAAATGGTTATTTTTAGTTCTTGGGTTATTTATAGTTATGTTAAGCGGTTTTGTATCTGCTTTAGGGGATTGCGCAGATTGTAGTATAATTCCATCTGATTATTGGTGGTGGGATAATGGGGAAACTACATTAAATAATGGAACAGCAGTTAATAATGATAATATGGTAGATCAAGGATGGCTAGATAGAAATGGCGGTGCACAACTTTGTCAAAATGCTGTTTACTCAACTGACCAAGCTAAAGACGGAACATTATCAATGAGATTAAATCCTGCCGGTTCAACCGATAGGGGCTGTCAATTACCTACAATTAATGAATTTACAGGATATGTGGGTTTAATAGGCTGGTGGGTTTATTATCCTGCTTCAATGGATAGTATTGGGGGAATAGATATGAGAAATACTGATGGAAGCGCCCATGTTTTAGGTTACAGAGGGTCAATCAGCACAACTAAATTTACTTATGGCGGGGTAGTAGCAAGTTCTGAAAATATACAAAAAGATGTTTGGGTTTGGTGTTATGTTAATTTTACAGGAAGTGATATACTTTATTATGCCAACAATAATTATCTAGGAAATTATAAAAATGGGAACATAAATGTATTTAGCATATTTGCTCAAAGTGGTGGTGGAAATGGCCGTACTTTCTTTATTGATGGTTTTAGGATGACTAAAAATGGGACAAAAAGTTTTCCCGAAGATACAACATTTAACGTTACTTTAATTTATCCTTCCGGTGTTGTTGATAATTCACGCAATTTAACTTATAATGTTACAATTGAAATGAACAATTGCACTTTGTTTGGAAATTTTACAGGTATGTGGGAATCTGATCAGTTAGAGTTAACTGTTTCGAATACTACAAACCATTATTTTAATATAAATGGATTTGATTATGGAACCTATATGTGGAATGTCCAATGTTTTGATTCCCTATCTAATGAATATTGGGCAGAAAGGAATTTGACATTTGCATTATCCTCTGATACTGATGAGGATGGTATTTTTGATTTTGAAGATAACTGCCCCTTTGTATTTAACCCAAACCAAACAAATATAGATGAAGATAATTTTGGAGAAGCCTGCGATTGCAATGATCATGATGAATCAGTTTATCCTCCTGTTGATGGAATGAATATCAGTAAATCAACAACATTCTGCCCAGGAACTTATTATCTGCCTAGTGGAATAAGTATTAACGCCAATAATGTCACCTTGGATTGCGATAATGCAATCTTAAATGGGAATAACTCATCAATAGGGACTAATGGGATTATTATTGAAAATAAAAATGAGGCTGCAATTAAAAATTGTGAAGTAATTAAATATGAAAATGGTGTTTATTTGTTATCATCGTCAAATAATATAGTGAATAACAATAACATTCACTCTAACTTAAATGGCATAAAACTCTCAAGCGATTCATTCAACGGATTAACAATTAAGTATAACAACCTATATAACAATACTAATTATAATCTTTATAACAACAACATAAATGATATCTATGCAAAATATAATTACTGGGGAACTAATATTGAATCAGAAATTCAAAATAACATATACGACTACAACGATAATCCTACGAAAGGGACGGTAATTTACAAACCCTGGCAGGAATACCCCATTGTTGATTGTACTGTGCCCACAGATGAGATGGTGATAACAAGTGATACTAAGTTTTGTAAAGGGACTTATTATCTCTATAGTGGAATAAGCATTGGTGCTAATAATATCACTCTTAACTGTGATGATTCTGTATTAATAGGCAACGATGCAAATTCAGCAATTATTGCGTCAAATAAAACAGGAGTAATTGTAAAAAATTGCAACGTACTCAATTATGATAATGGTATTGATCTATCTCAAGTTAAATATTCCATAATTGAGAATAACAAAGCAAAAAGTAATAACTTTTTTCAATTTAATTGTGATTATTGCAAAGAGGTTGTTTTTAAAGATAATGAAGCGATAAACAGCACTATGAATGTAGGTTATCATATAATCCATAGTTCAAATTTGACTCTAGAATCAAATAAAGCTATGAAAAATAACATTGGCTTACTTTTAGAATATAGTATGAATAACACAATAGAATACAATAACATTAGCTATAATGATATTGGCATCAATATTATATATGATTCAAATCGCAACACTTTGTGGAATAACTATTTTTATAACAACTCGCAGTTTGGTTTAAGATTACAATTGAATGCAAAAGACAACTACATTTGGAATAATTTATTTTATTACACTGGAGTTTATAACGAAACTTCAAATGATTTCTGTAGAATAGGAAACAAATACTTCGAAGAAGCAACTGGTCCAATATGTTTAGAATCATGCGGAGATGGTTATGATAATGACAACGATGGATTTGTAGATGAATGCAGGGAATATGAGGTTTATTGTGATAACGGCATAGATGAAGATAATGATGGCCTTATTGATCTGGGTGATCCTGATTGCTTTTCTTATAATGTTACTGTTAATTTAGTTGAAGGTTGGAATTTAGTTGCTTCACCGTATAATACAGAAATAAATTCAACAGAAGCATTAACTTCTATAGAAGGCTGTTATAAAGGCATCTTTGGGTTTAGCCAAGGGATATGGAATAGTTTAGTGCCTGGAAACCCATTTAGCAATATTGATATGATAAGGCCTGATAGAGGTTACTGGATTAATATCAACTGCACCCAAGTTAACTGGACAATCACTTAAAAAAAGGCAGAATATGAAAGCCCTGACAAAATATCTTGTTTTTAACACAAAAAACAGGCATGAGTTTGTGAATATAACTGATCAGGTAGAAGAAGCTGTGAGAGAGTCTGGAGTTAAAGAAGGGTTGGTGTTAGTAAATCCTATGCATATAACTTCTTCTGTTTATATAAATGATGCTGAGTCTGGATTGATACAGGACTTTGAGAAATGGCTTAATAAATTAGCTCCTACTGATAAAAGCCTTTATGAACATAATCTGACAGGAGAGGACAATGGGTATGCTCATCTGTGGAGAACTATGATGGGAAGAGAGGTTGTTGTTGCTATCACTAATGGTAAATTAGATTTTGGGCCCTGGGAGCAGATATATTATGCTGAGTTTGATGGTCAGCGTAATAAAAGAGTTCTTGTCAAGATTATTGGAGAGTAGGTAGAAAATTATTTAAAGACCTGATTTAATAATTAGGTATATGATAGAGTTTATAGTATTCATTATCCTTGTGCTGTTCTTTGTCTATCTACTTATGATGCTTTTTTCAAGCGCAGTCATCTTTATTGTGAATATTGTTTTATTGATACTGATACTGCCTCAGGTTATCAATGATATAAAGAAAAGGAATATGTATATATTCTATCTTTTATCTGCTATAATAACTACTATCTTGTTTATAGCTAGTGAAAGCCTAGGATGGATGTTTAATTTTATGGAAAGGGCTATGATACTGCCTTTGTTTCAGGCTTTATTGACCATATTCATACTGGCGCATGTGCTTGCTTTGAGTTATTTCTCAATTAAGGATATTGTTAAGAAAAAGAAAAGCTAGACTACTAGATTAGTATACTAGCATAATTTTGTCACATTTTCCAAACGGAAAGTATATAAATGACCATTTCAAAAAGAATAGATGTGCTGGGGGTGGCAGAAAGGGGCCACAAAGCGCAAAGGGGGGTGGTATTCATTTTTTTATCAGATAAAGATGATTCTAGAACTATAGATATACTTAAAAAGGAAACTAAATTCTATACCCATAAACAGATAGAGATTAAAGATGGATTAGTGTTCATGAGATTAAAGAAAAGGTTTTTTTATAATCATGCCTAAGAAGTGTATCATCTGCGGAAACGCAGCAGAATTTTGCATCAAGAACTCCAGCGAGAGCTATTGCCAGGGGTGTGCTGAAGAGAGCTTTGATGATCTGGAATGTTTGCAGAAGATATAGCTTAAATATAATTTAGAATTAATAAAAAAAAGCCTTAAAATATGTGTTGAATTAAGGACTATCTGTAGTTAAACCAGTTCCTACAAAACATCTTATTCTTCTAATCCCAAACATAGAGTAAGCCATTGCCCTATGATTTCCATCTTCAATATCAAATTGGGTTACTTTGTATCCAAAACCCAAATTTTCTTTAGCCCACTTATTGGCATTGACTCTTCTAGTTCTGGGTCCTTTTTCTGTTAAGATGATTGGAAAAAGCTTATAGATTATATCTGCATGCTTTCTTATTGAAATAAATTTTGCAATTCTCTCTTCCGGAAGATTTGGCTTGGTTGTTTCCGGCCATTGAAACTTATGAGTACCATGTATTAAATCATTAATCTTGGTTCCAGTTTCTAAGAGATTACCGCATGTTGTAAAATGATCTATACTCCCAAACTTAGGCCAAACACCCATGTCTTTTGTATCCACCATTTCAACTGTCCACCTACATAGATTTATTCTTTTCAACCGTATTTTATCTTTTATCTCCCTATCCAACTCCAACTCAGAGTATCCTGATATTTCTCGGTATACTTCCCTATATGCCCTTATAAAAAGGCTTCTGTCTATATCAAAGCATTTATCCAACCCCAATTTATCTTTTAATCTATCCGCCATAACAAAAGATCGTTTTACGGCAATCAATTGGGGTTCTCTTTTGTTATAGATAATTCCTGAGTTTTCGATTCTGTCTACTAAATCTCTATGAAACTGCTCAATTTGATCATTGAAGCCAGAAAGATTATTATCCCAGGTTATATCTTTACTAATCAATATCTTAAATCTTTCTTTTAGCTGTTTTAGTTCAGCTAGTTCTTGCTGTATACCATACATTTCTGCAACTTGGTTAAATGCATGGATATAATAATCGAGCAGGAATAATCTTTTTGCTTGGAGTTTTGAAAGCTGTATCTGGATTCCTTCTGAATACTCCAATATTTGCTCTAATATGACCAATAGAGAGATGATTTCTGCCTCTACTTCTCTTCTGCTTTGTTTTGGCAGATTAACCAGTAAAAACATTATATATCGTTCAAGTTTTAATTCTTTCTGAGCCTTCATTTTTTGTAATCCTGCATTACGTACAATAAGTCTCTCCACATGCCCTATGTCTACTATAGGTTTTAAAAGATGAAATATGCCTTGATGATCCAATTTTTTTTTGCCTCTTATTGTTACTTTAATATCTGCACTAATTTGATTGATAATCTCTTGTTGTCTTTTTAAAAATTGTGCGCTAAATAAACCACCTGATTTCATCTCTTCTAAGACTAGGTTTCTCAGATCTTTCAATTTTTGAAAATCCTGTTTCTGTTCTTGTCTTATTATTTTTTCAATATCATCGAGAATCTGGCGGACAGCAGCAATATATACTTTTATTTTTTTAGCTATATGAAATCCAATGTTAGTTTCTATTTCTTTAAGAAATCGTTGAAATTCTTCCTCTATTGATTCGACTGATTGCTCTTCTCTGAGTAGCTCTTCTGGATGGAGAGTAAGTATATTTCCTGCTAATGTTGTTTTTATAAGTGCCATTCTAAATTTAAGCTAGATATAATAAAGAAATATATAAACTTACTGATTGTTGATTGTATTAAAAATTGGAAATGAAGATAACCTGCGATTATTTACAAGTTCCACCCTATTTCCTCTTCTCAACACCCACTTTATAACACAATTTTTCAATAGAACATTTAGAGCACCATGGCGAAATAGGACTGCATATCGTTTTGCCGTGGTTTACTAACACATCATTTACTAAGAACCAATGCTTTTTTGGAACTATCTTTAAGAGTTCGAGCTCTGTTTTTTCTGGAGAACTTGTCTTTACTAAGCCTAATCTGTTAGAGATTCTATGAATATGTGTGTCAACTGGTATAGCGGGGACTCCAAAAGCATAAACCAAAACGCAGCCAGCTACTTTTCTTCCAACACCCGGACATTTCATTAATGATTCGTAATTCTGTGGAACTTTGTTATTGAATTCATCCACTATCAGTTTAGAGGTTTCGATTATGTACTTAGCCTTTTGGTGATAAAATCCAATCTTTTTAATTATCTTCTCAACGTCTTTCTTTTTTGCTTTCGCTAACTGTTTTGCATTTTTGTATCTTTCAAATAAGGATTTTGCAATAGGCTCTGTCTGCTCGTCTTTTGATCTTGCTGAAAGGATTGTAGCGATTAATATTTTCCAGGCGTCCAGATTAGACAAAGAAGCGAGCAGAGTATTGCCGTAGTTCTTTTTTAGGATAGAGATTGTCTTTTCAATCTTTTCCTGTTTTTTCATTTTTTCTGCTTTTTCATAAAAAAATCGCTTGCAGGACAACATATGCTGCCTTGTTTGCAATGAGGACACGCAATTTTTCCATAAACAATTGGATTAACAATAAACCAAGACAATAAAGGGTAGATTAAAGCTAATAAGATCAATATGTTAAATCCTCTTGAAATCAAAAGAGCTATACCTACTACTAAAGGAACTAAAGTGACTAACAATTGAGGTATAAAATTCTTAAAGCTTAGCTCTCTTTCGCAGAATTTTTTAGGGTCTCCCTTTTTTATAATAAACGGAGCGATAAGACCTTTTGCTGCAACACACCTTTTACCATAGTAGAAACAATACTTGCATCCTTCCCTATATACTTGAAGTTCAATGATAAGTACATAGAGCATATACAGTATACCTGTTAATTGGCTCAGGCTAAACATGATATAAGCTCCTGTAAGATAAACCAACAGCATTGCAAGGTTATAGACCAAAACCATCCATAAGGGATATTTTTCAAATAGTTTTTTCATTTTAGGTAAAACCTCCTTTTTGTTTCTTCAAACTTTTTGATAGCGTATCTTGAGTTAGTATACTAATTTGATTATAAATCTTTTCCTTAACTGAATAAAAAGGTTTAAATATATATTAAATTATGAGGTAAAATGAGGTGATTCTTAATGAAAAAAGATATGTGCTGTGAAAAAAATCCATTTGTGGCCATAGGCGCTTCGCTTGGAGGAATCTTTTTGGTTATTACTGCATTATTCCTCATATTTGCAAAGGAACTTGCAGGAATTCTTGTGCCTATTGTATGGGGGTTTGTAGTGCTTGGCGCAATGTTAGGTATGTTTGCCTATAAAGCGCAAAAGAAGAAATAATTTTCTTTTTTTATTTAAATACTTTTCCAGTTTCTATGCTCCAGAACAAAAGATCTAATTCGTCCATAGGTATCTTAATCTTTTTTGAGAATTTATAAAATCTGTCTTCTATTAATAAATAGTTCTTTTTATTTAAGGTTTTAGGAATTTTATTTATAACTTTAAGTTTTTGAAGGTTTTTTAATATATGCCTGTCTAATATTGCAAGATTTCTGTGGCCTATGTTCCTCAGAAAATGAGATGCTTCTTTGTAGCCAATACCCTTAACATTTGTTACTATAAATTCCCTTATAATTTTTGCATTTTTATTAAAAATATTCTTTTTTATATAATTATAGTTCTTTTTATTATGGATTAAATAATTTGACTTATTTTTATAAAATCGGGTCTTTTTCCTTAAGATTGGCTTAATGTTGAATGATTTGTTTATAAAATCCTTATCTTTTAATATACAGATGCCTTGGTGGCATTTAAGGGCATTTGACTGAGGAGTTAAAGTGCAGAAGCACAGCTCGTAGAATATATCGTTGCCTTTAACTTTTGAAAATTCTTTTAATCTGTTCCTTATCTCTTTTTTTCTTTTTTTGTGGATATCTTTCAATAAGTTTAATTTCATTATAAAAAAGAAGAGAAATAAAGTATTTAAATGTAATCTTTAACTATTTTTTCTGTTTAATAGCAGAGTTCATCTCTTTAATCATGTTATCTACTGCTTCGCTGCTCATGCCATGGCCTAAACAGCCCTGCTCAACTGACTCAAATGCAGCTACATGACAGCCTATGCAATGAAGGCCGTGCTTGAGCATTATCTTGGCAGTTTCAGGGTATTTTTCAAGTACCTCTGAAAAGGCCATGTTTTTTGTTATCTTGTCAGCCATTCTCTAATTCATCCCCTTGATAATTATTGCACTAACTGGACATGCTTCTGCTCCTTTTTTATAATCTTCAAGATCTGCGTCATCTACTTCTGCAGATACTGGCTTTGCCCTATCACCATCTAATTCAAACTTATTGTTAGATGCTGCTACACAAGCACCACATGCTATGCATGCATCTGTTACTTCGATTTTATTTTTTGCCATTTTATTCACCTCAAATTTGTGTTTTAGCTGATCAGAATTCTTCAAACTCATCCATCTGCTTTAGGTATCCCTTTCTTTTCAGGAATTCTAACTGTGCCCGACTATATTTGTAGACAACATCCCCTCTTTTGTCTCCGCTGAATTCCCAAGGCTCAACGATAACTAGATCACCTGCCCTTACCCAAAGCCTCCTCTTTAATCTTCCAGGGATCCTACAGACTCTTTTTTTGCCATCAAAGCACCTTATATGCATCCTTGAGCCGCCTAGCCTTTGTTCTAGAATTCCAAAGCATTGAGCGCCTCTAGGCAGATGAATCCTGGATATCTGCTGCTGGATCTCTTCCTGCTGTGCGAGTTCTTCTTTCTTTTTGCTCATTTACAGAGGAGTAAATCTGGGCTATTTAAATAGGTTTCGATAAACGTAAGATTATGAAAACCTTTTTATACAACTTACACCAACTTGAGTTAATATGGCAAAAAAAGGACTGAATCTTCCAAAGGAAAGGACATTTACAGGGCCTGCTTTGGTGTGGAAAAGGATTCTTGCTTTTATTACAGATATACTTATAATAAATGCAGTTGTATTCTTTCCGTTTAAGAAGATAATAGGGGGATTAATCCCGGATTTTAGCTCTTATTCAGAAGCTTATCATTTTCTTATATCAAACCAGAGCTATACTGCAAGGCTAACTGCAGTTTCATTGGTAATGGCTTTATTCGCTATATTATATTTTGTGATTTTAGAGCATAAGCTGAGGCAAACTCCAGGCAAAATATTGATGAATATATTTGTAGAAAGCGAGGTAAAAGAACTTGGATTCCTTCAGTGTGTAGTAAGAAGCATATTTGTGATACCTGCTTTTCCTTTCTTTTTGCTTTGGGTGATTGATCCAGTGTTTATGGTATTTACAAAAGGAAACAGAAGATTAAGCGAGATATTGAGCAGGACAAGAACAGTTGAAACGTATAGAATTGGGTGATAAGATGTATAATGAAAAAAGAAAAAGCAAATGGTCATCTGTAATAAAAGTATTGATAATATTATTTATATTAAGCTTTATTGTTTCGTGGATGATTTCTTTATTTATCGATGATGATTTCAAGCAGGGAAATGTAGCGATAATACCTATTGATGGGGTGATAATGCCAGGTAATTCTAATATGTTTGGCCAGGATATCGTGTCTTCAAAAGAGATTGTCAGCTTTATAGAAGAAGCTGATAAGAATCTAATGATAAAGGCTATAGTATTTGAAATAAACAGCCCAGGCGGAGCAGCTGTATCGACTGAGGAGATTGTATCTGCTATCCAAAAAGTGAATAAGACTACTGTTGCCTATATAAGAGAAGTTGGAGCATCTGGAGGTTATTGGATTGCTGCTTCTACTGACTATATATTTGCAAGCAGGATGTCTATCACTGGTTCAGTAGGGGTTATTGCATCTTATCTTGAGTTTTCTGGATTATTAGATGATTATAATGTGACTTACCAGAGATTGGTTGCAGGCAAATACAAGGATATCGGGAGCCCATTAAAGCAAATGAGCTGGGATGAAGAATCAATATTGCAAAAAGAGATTGATCTGATACATGAATATTTTATTGAAGATATATCCAAAAGCAGAAATTTGTCTGAACGTGAGATAAAAGAGATAGAAACAGCCAGGATTTTCTTAGGGATAGAAGCAAAGGAAATAGGGCTGATAGATGAGTTTGGTGGAAAGGATGAAGCTTTAAGTTATGTTGAGCAAAGATTAAATATCACTGCAGAGCCAACTGAGTATGCAAGGGAAAGGACATTTATGGATCTGCTTAGTGGATTGATGAGCAAAAACTCTTTTTTTGTCGGCAAGGGGATAGGAAGTTCTTTATTGGAAGCAAAACAGACTAATGGGATAAGGGTTTGGACATAAGAAAACAGAAAGTTATTATATAAATCAAATTCAGGAAAGGGGGGACATGAAGAAGAAAGGTTTGTTGCTATTACTGGCAGTTATCTTAGTAATTCCTATAGTATTTGGACTAAGGAATCCTGCTGCAGTTTATTGTAAAGAAATGGGTTATGATTATCAAATTAATGAAACTGATAAGGGGCAGGAAGGCCTGTGTGTTGTTTCAGACGATATAAAACTTGAATCATGGGATTTTTTGAAGGGAAAGGTAGGAAAGGAGTATTCTTATTGCGCAAGACAGGGAAAAGATATTAAAACAGTAAATGAAGGGGGCAATGAATATGCTGTTTGTGTTTCTAAATTTGAAATAAAAGATAGCTCTTTAAAAAGCACTTCGACTTCTGAAGAAGTCCCCATGACTAAGCTGATGGGCCTGGATGAAAAATTATATGAGGCAACTTCACCAATAACAGAAAAAACAGGAGATGCTCCTTTTCAAAATCCAAATAAAGTAGGCTCAATCTATAATGCTACTATCTTTCCCTATTGGGATTGGAGAGACCCTCCGGGCGGGACAAAGTATAATAAAAGTAATTTTGCATTTTTTGATAATGATAATGGGTGGTTAACTTCTGTCAAAGACCAAGCATCATGCGGGAGCTGCTGGGCGTTTTCTGCCTTGGGAATATTAGAATCCCAATATAGTATATATCAGAATAACTCAAGACTAAATCCTGATCTGTCTGAACAGGATCCAGTTTCGTGTTGTGATTACTGCGGGGATTGTGGTGGGGGTTGGATGAATGAAGCTCTTTATTATTCCAAGTATGAAGGAGTATGTGATGAAAATTGTTTCCCGTATACTGCGCTAAACGGCCAGTGCAGCAGTAAATGTTCAGATTACAGCAGCAGATTATGGACTATATATGATTATAATTACATCGGCAAGCTGTCAATAAACCAGACAAAACAGTATCTTATTGATTATGGCCCACTGTCAGTTGGGATGGATATAAGCACCAGTACAGTATATACAACTGATGAATTAGCGATTGGTACATGTGTAGAGGATGAAGAAGATCACGGCGTAATTCTAGTCGGATACAATGATACAGGAGAATACTGGATATTAAAGAATCAATGGGGTACTTCATGGGGTTATGATGGGTACTTCAAAATAGCTTATGGTGAGTGTAATATTACTGATGATATCAGTTATATCATGATAGTAAATCCCCCGAATTTTAAACCCGGAATAACATTAAACAATCCTTTAAGTTATACTAATTCCAACCAAACAACATTTAATTTTACAATATCTAATAGGGCTGCATCAAGCTCTACATGTGATTTGATTATTAATGGAAGTGCAAACCAGACTAACTCTTCTGTAAATAATGGAACATCAACATTGTTTTTGCTGAATCTTTCTGAAGGTGTTTACAGCTGGAATATATCCTGCTGGGAAGATGATTTAGGGATAGTTAATTCGACTGAAACTAAGAGATTGGTGGTGGACTTGACAAAACCTGGGTTTTCGAATAATGTAAGCTCTGGAGATTACAAAAGATATACCAATTTCACAGCAAATATAACAGTCAATGATAACTATAACTTAAGCCATATATGGATGGAAAGCAACCATAGCGGAGTAATGCAGAACTATAGTTATAGTATCTCTGGAATAGAGTACAATTTTAGCAGAAGCTATAATATAACCGGCCTGAGCAGAAATGGTACTCTTGCATTCAGGTTTTTGTTTAATGACAGCGCTGGAAATGAGAATTCAAGTGACTGGACATATATCAGCATAACTAATACTGTACCTTTGATTACTAACCTTACATTGAATTCAACAAGCAGCTTAAATATGACAAATGGAAATCTGACTGGTTATTTTGACTATTCTGATATTGATAGCGATGCAAATACATTAAATGAAACAAGATGGTATAATAACAGCGATTATGTTTCTGCATTGGATAACCTAACCTCAATAAGCTCAGGCAACCTGTCTAAGAATGAGGTTTGGCTTTTTTCTGCAAGGGTATATGATGGGTATAACTGGAGCATATGGTATAATTCAAGCAATATAACTTTAAGGCAAATCCCAACTACACACCCTACACTAAGTTCTGTTGCTGATTATGATTCAGATGGAAATATAGAGATAAACTGGAGCGATGATGGTAATGAAACTGGTGAAGGTTATAGAGTTTATAGGTATACGAGCGAGATAACCTCAATAACAAGCTCTGTCTTAAATTTAAGTTCCGGAATAGCAGAAGGAATTGGGTTTTTTGAAGATAACACTACAGTGCATGGAACAAATTACTGGTATGCTTTAGTAACTGTTGATTCTAACGGTTATTATAATGATAGTATAGTCTCTAATAGTTTAAATGGAAGTGCGAATGACACTATAGATCCTAAGACTACAACCTATGTTAATATAACTGGTTCTGGAAGCACTGCAACATTAAGATGGTATAATGTAACAAGAGACGCAAGCGAGAATTCTGATTATTATGGGATTCAATATGTAATATATTATGGCACTGTGTTTAATTCCTCCAAATCATTGGCTAATGAGTCTATAACAGGGTACAGCACTGCAACAGTTTCTACAAATTATACAACTATCTCTGTTTCGAGCTCAGGATTATATCATTTTATTGTGACTACTTTAGATGATGCTTCTAATAAGAACCTTGCATTGAGTTATTCTTCTAATTATGGAAATGCCAGCCTTACATATACTGCACCTGCAGTAACTAGCGGTGGTGGTGGGGGCGGTGGCGGAGGAGGTGGTGGTGGGGGCGGTGGCGGAGGATCTTCACCTAAAACTAATCTTGACATCAAGCCAGGATTTTCAAGCGGTTTTGGGATTACTACAAAACAAACCCAGGGGGATGAAGCTACATTTACTGTGAATAATGAAAAATATAGTGCTAAAGTTTCAAAGCTAAAGGATGATTCAGTAACTGTAGATGTTGCAGGTTCATCGTCTGTTTTCAAGCCAGGAGATTCAAAGGAATTTGATGTAAATAATGATGGGACTAATGATTTGTCAGTAATGCTAAGCAAGATAGATGGAGGAAGAGCAGAGATCATATATAAGATGCTTGTCCAGCTAAAAGAGGAAAATCAGGAAGATATTTCGGGCGAAAAATCTGATAAAATTGCTCTGGTTGAGCAGGATTTAGCCCCAGAAATACCAGTTAAGAAAACTAACTGGGGGAATATAGCCCTGATTTCTGTTTCTGTAATCTTAGCAGGATTGATTATCAGTTATGCAGTTATACACAGAAGCACAAAAATCAACTGATCAAAAAAACATTATCATTTTCCCTTACTTTGCTTTTTGTTTTAACTGCTACTCTTTCTCCTTGCTTTGCTGTTTCTATAGGTTTATGATGTTTTTCCATTGAAGACAATGTTTGTTCAATCACTCCAGTTGTAGGGCCCTGGAACATCATATGATCATTTAACCTTAACTTTCCGGATTCTAACTTTATTTCTGCGACCATGACCTTATTGTAGAAGTTCTTTACTTTTCCTATGTAGATCTTCTTTTTTGTAGCTTTACTGCCGTAGATTCCAGCCCATTCATTCATTGGCTTCCCTAAGTAAAAGCCTGTTGAAAAGCCTCTGTTGTAGACTGTTTTTAATCTATTTTTCAGTCTCTTTATTAAATCTTTATTGTAGTGCTTTGCCATAGTACATCTAAGAATTGAAAGATGGCAATCAAGATAAATCTTTCCCTAGTTCATAACCACTTTGGAGTAAATAATAATAAAAAGATTTAAATAGTAATTGCTTTAACCATAATAAAATGGGATTAGAAATGCATTTAACTGAAATATTTTTTGAAAAAGAAGAGAGAAGAACGGATTTTAACCCCCATAATATCTATCTACCAGCTTGTGGGTGCCTTGATGAAGAAAGTGTTTTCTGGGTTGCATGCGCTGAAAGGTATAGCGGGTTAAGGGGTGGCATAAAAAGGAGGATAGCGGTAGGATTGCAACCAGGTAAAGAACCAATCACAATAGAGCTAAAGACAAAAGAGCCACAAAGCATTGCAAAAGAGGGAGGTAGGCTGATGGTGGTAGGTAATGATATAACTGAAATCCACTATCAGGATAAGGATAAGCCAGTTGTATTGAGGAATAGCCATCCATTGGATATTCGTGGCGTATTCGATGAGTTTTTTGGGGCTTTAACACCAACAAGAACAGTACGTTGCTTTGGCATAACAAGATTAAACTGCATGGGGGATATAGGAAATCCGGTATATGATATAACAGAATCAGGTGGTAAGGAGGCGATTGCTACTCTAAACTATATCAAAGGTATTGTTTCTGACAGAGAAACTGTTTATTTCCTTCATATCCCTGTAGAGTTATCTTCAACACATTATAGAACTAATTTATACTGTCTAAAACCTAGTTCCAGAGACATTATCCCCGTCTATGAATGGGGTAGTCCTGAGCAAAAGATGATAAGTTATGGTGCTTTACTTATGGATGGATGGGATGTGGATGGAGGCAGGTTGTATTTCCTAATCCCAGCTAATAATTGTTTCCCTATGCCGGAGCCAGCTAAAAAAAGTGCCATTGTGTCAGCTAAGCTTGATGATTTAAGATTTGATTATGTGGCCTTAGAAGGTGGCTTATTAGATAAAGGATATTGTAAATCACTTTCTGTAAGAACATACGGAGATACAACTAAAATTGGCCTGGTTACTAGTGCCTTTGTTGGGACATTTGAATTAACAAGTCATTAAAACAGCATCAATAGCTTCTCTGTAACATTCAGTTGTAACTTTAACATATTCTGGGCTTCTGTTTCTGCCTTCTATTTTGAATGCACCTATCCCTGCTTCAATTAATTTGTCTATTATCTCTATTGCGCATAAATCTTTTGGTGAGATTATATAATCTTCTCCTAGTTCAAATTCATGATCTTCTTCAATGTCTTTGATTAAGTATTTTCTTCTACAGGGTTGTAAGCATTCTCCCCTGTTGGCTGATTTATTGAAAATTTGTTGGGACAGGAAACATCTTCCTGAAATGCTAACGCACATTGCTCCGTGGATGAATGTTTCTATCTCTACTTTAAGGTTATGCTGTCTTATCTTTTTTATTATATTGTTTATTTGATTTAAAGATAGTTCTCTTGCTAAGTTTACTCTTTTTATATTTTTGAATTTTGAGGTTATTGCATTTAATGCTTCAAAATTACTTATAGATGATTGTGTGCTTAGGTGAATAGGGATATTGAGCTTGTTTGCTTCTTTTATTACAGAAAAATCCCATGCTATTACTGCATCAATCTTTTCTTTCTTTAGTTTTTTTAAGAGTGATTTTACTTTTCTTATTTCGTTTTCGTAAATGATTGTATTAAGAGTGAAATAGGCTTTAACTTTATTTTTATGGCAGAGATTTATGACTTTTTTTATGTCTTTTACCTCAAAGTTCTTAGCGCCCATCCGCATGTTTAATTCTTTTATCCCGAAGTATATAGAATCAGCTCCTGCGCCTATTGCTGCCTTTAGGCTTGTGAAGTCTTGTATTGGTGATAGTAGCTCTGGTTTTTTCATATTTGTTACTAAAATAACATTTTATTTAAATAGTTATCCTGAAACCACATTAGAATATCGCTACTTTAGTATAGAAAAACTTAAAAATTAGAGTGGATTTTTTATTGAAAAATTAGGTAAGGGGGATGAGAGAATGACTGATTTTATTATAGGGGGAGGTGGACCTACCCCTGAAATATCGAATAGTATGGTTGGTATATACCAAGGAGTTATGGAACATGATCCTACAGCTGTTGTTTATTTTGCTAAGCACGGTGTTGCTGGCCTTAGGAAGGGAGAGATATTTAAGGCGCAATTCACTCCTGATCAGATTGGAAGAATAAAAGATCACCCAACAAGCTTTCCAGGCAACTCCAGAGAAAAAGTAGGTAGTGAAGACCTTGACCTATTAGGGAGGGTTGCATCTGAGTTGGGCATTAGGCGTTTTTTCTTTGTTGGAGGGGATGATAGTGCTGTAAATACTAACACTATTGTAGAGTATCTTAACAGCCTAGAATTTAGAAGTAAGTATGGAAGTGGTTTAGGTTTTGAGGTGCAAGTTAATGGTGTGCCAAAAACAATAGATAATGATCTGCCTAAAGAGGCAGCATATGATGAAAGCGTACCTGGAATAGAACATCCTAGAGTTGTGGTTGTTGATGGCATGGTAAAATGCTTTGATTTTTGCCCAGGGGCTGGTGATGCAGCAACTGCTCTTGCTAATATTGTTTTGGAACAGGCAACTGAAGCAGAATCATTACAGCGACATTATTTAATAGAGTATCCAGGAAGAAAGAATGGTGAAATTCTAGCTGCTGCTTGTGTTATTGAAAGGTTTGGATATGGGCCCCATGGATATTTTGTACCTGAAAGAGCAACTTCGGCCAGGGGTAATTCTTATTTTGATATGGATAAATTTGCTGATCTGGTAATGTGGAGGCAAAAAAATCACGGTTGGGGTGTTTATTTAATATCTGAAGGTGTTGTTAATAGAGATGGTACGGTGTGGGCAGAAACTAAGGTAGAAGGAGATGGTTTTAGGGGATCAACAGCAGGTGGTGTTGTTTTTAAGGTTCAAGATTTTGTTGATGCTCAAGCTAAGAAATTTGGTTGTAAGGTTGATGTAAGGCCAATTAGGCCTGGATCTGAATATGCAAGAACAAATAGATCCAGGAGGTCTCCAGTTGATAGAGATGTATCTTTTAGAGCAGGATACGATGCTGGAAAATGGGCAGTACAAGAACAGATATCAGGGTATGTGGTAGGCATAGTAAGAACTGAAACTAAAGACGAGCCAAAATGGGAAACTTCATTAGTTCCTTGTGGTTTGATAGCAGGAAAGACAAGTTCTCTACAACCCCAGTTTATCCTAGAAGAGAGATTAGGCAGGCTGGAGGTTAATGGTGTACAGAGGGATGTTAAAACTGTAAGAATAGATCCAAGTTTTGAAAGATACTGTAGACCCATATTGGGGGAAATTGAAGAAGTAGAGCCTCTGGGAGAGATGGAAATGGTTCAATTAAAGTGTTTAGAAGAAGTAGTTAACTAATTTCCTTTATATTTATTATTTTTATATCTTCTTCAATCCTAGGACAAGCTGTGTTGACCCATGCCTGGATGAATGGGAAGTTTTCCATCTGGCTGTAATCGATGGTGTCTGCGATGAATATGTAGAACTTCTTTTTTGGGTATTTTTTTTCGAGATTGGTTAGTTTTTTTATGTTATAATATTGTCCTTTCTTTTTTGATACTAAGATTCCAATCACATCGGAACTTAAGAATTTCAACATAGCTGCCTTTTTTCTTCTTTCGTAGTTTTCTATGTCTTTTTGTTCTATTTTTGTTAATTGATTATTTAATGGATTATATTTATAGACTGGTTTTTTTGTTTCTAATGCAACAGCCAATGGATGGAAGCTGCCATCGCCAATGTAGAGAAAAAAATCAACACTATCTTTTATTTTGGCTGCGTTTTCTGCATTGCAGCCGAGGATCTGGCCAGCGATAATAACTTTTTTAATTTTAGGATTAATTTGTTTTTTAGTTAATGAATCTTTTATCGATGGAAGGCTATCTAAGAACTGGATTGAACTGACTAATCCGATATTCCCTTCTAGCCTGCCTGCTAGGCCTTTGCTTAGCGCTATTGGATTATTGTATTTTGCTTCTATGAATAATGTTTTCATATTCTGGAAGAAGCCTGTGCAGTATATAAATATTTTTAAAACTAGGGCTTTGGTGAACTATTTACCTAGAAGAATCAGACTGCCTTTCAACTTCAAGCTTTTTAGAGATTGCATTAGAAGCCCTGTCTGAGCTGTAAGCAGCGATTATCTCTTCTGCTAAACATTCGACAATGCCTTTTTTTGAATTAAAAGAACGCTGATAAGCTCCCTGAGTCATCAATCTCAATACGATGTCTATCCTTCTCTGAGGAGCGCACTCAACTGCCTTTGGGTAACGAGCTCCGCCATATTCTATAGTTATGATCTCTTCTCTTGGAGCGGCATTCTCCAAAGCTTTAACAAAAACTTTAATTGGATTTTCTTTTGTGTTTTTTTCTATACGCTTAAATGTGTTCTCTACAATATCATAAGCAGTATGGGCTTTTCCGGTTATCTTGGAAGTTGACCTGAAATGCTTTTTTGACTTGTGGCCTGGAATCATTACCTTATTGATCAGCCTTTCTACGATAAAAACCTTGGATTTATGAAACTTATTTCCGTGGTATCTTGCCCCTGTCTTAGGGACTAATTTAGGCTCCAAAGTTATGTAAGAGACTAATCCGGGGTCACTTACTTTTATTTCCCCTGTGTTCCATTTGTTAAATGCTAATATTTCTGCCATTTTATTTTTTATATTTCATTATTTTCTAGCTTTTTCTATTATTCCCCTTCTTAAAGCGTTTAAGCTCTGATCATTAACCTTTATAACAGACCATCTTACTCCAGGAATATCCCCTTTTGACTTGCCCATTGCACCGCCAATGCATTCTACCATTACCTCATCGTGCTCGTCAATAAGCTTTGTTGCGCCATCGCCTGGGCAGAAAGCAGTTATCTGCTTCCCATTCTTGATAAGCTGAACCCTGACACATTTTCTCATAGCCGAGTTTGGCTGTTTAGCCTCGAACTGGACCTTCTCGAGAACAATGCCTTTAGCCTGTGAAGCGCCCTGAAGAGGATCAGATTTTTTCTTTAAATCCCTCATCCTTCTGGTGTACCATTTACTGCTCCACCTAGCCTTTATCCTTTTTTTCTTCAATCTGTTTCCCGCGTTCAATCCACGTGATTTATTTCCCATGTTATGATTTAGGATTAAAGTACCATTTAAAAATCTTTTGGTCGTATAACAATCAAATGACCTTAATATCTTCGACTTTAAAGTACCGCCCTACAACCTCCTTTAGATAATTAATGTTTTTCCTGTCCCGCCCTATCAAAAGCCCTTTTGTTTTTGTGTCTGGACCGGATATTGTTATGATATTGTTTTCATCGCTTATTTCATTAACATGAAGGGGCATTACGAAATTCCTTATGAACTGCCTGACATCAGGACTGAATTCAGCTACCTTTATCTTCTTTTTAAGCAAATCCTCTAGGCGCCTTATGTTGCTGCCGCCTTTGCCTATTGCCTTGCCTATCTCGTTTTCTTCTACAATGAATATTAGATGGTCATTTGATATGCAATCTTTGACTTTTGCCCTTGTCAAATTCTCAAAAAGCTTGATGTAATTCATCAAATTTATGTCATATTTTATCCTACTCATTTCAAAACACTCAAAACAGAAATAGAAAAAGGCTTTTTACATAAGATCCCTAATTCGTCATTAAGGTATTTCAACTGGATTACCTCAACTTTATTAAGTTTAATATAATGATCTATTGCGCTTTTTGCCTTATCGCTGCAATTGGCGCTTAAGTATATTTTGATTATCCTGCCTAGCTTAAGATTTTTAAGTGTCTCATCTGCACCGATTAGCGCATTCTTTCCTTTCAAAAGCTTTCTTATTTCAACAATATTTTTATCAGCAATCTGCTCTGCCATTTTAAAGACCTCTGTTTATTTCTTCACCTTTGTCACTAATCCAGGCAATCCTGTACCTACTGGAATAGGCTGATTAAGCATAACATTTTCAACAACTGAGTTTAATTTATCCTCTTCGCCTATCAAAGCAGCATTTATTATGTGCCTCAGCGGTGTTTCGAAGCTTGCTCTTGCTAAAACTGAGCTCTTTTCTGAAACAACACCATATCTGGTAATGCCTTTTACGCTTCCTGAATTGCACATTGTGTCTGCAACAAGCATTATATGCCTTATATCAACATCAAGGCCCTGGCTTTCGATAACTTTGTAAACTTCATTTATGATTGCCTGCCTTGCTGCCTCTACACCAAGAACCTTCTCTATCTCAAATATATCATTAGTGGTTGTTCGTGTAGAATCTACAAAATCAAGCTCCAATATTAATTTTAAGTTAGAGCCTGCGGTTATGATTATGTATTCATCTCCTCTTTTTACAGGCAGTACCTGAGTAATACCCTTTATACCTTTTAAGTGCACTTTCTTTATCTTTTCTTTATCCAAGTAAACCTGATTTATACCGTCTTCTTTTGATTTTGCTTTTAATACGATAGAATCCTTATTATTCCTTACATTATACCCCTTTATGCTGTTTTTAATCGCTTCATTGACTACATGCTCAGTTATTCCAAAATCACCCATCTTTTCTGAATCAAGCTTCAATTCAATTGATGAATCTGCCATATTTACAGTAAGTTCAGATATTACTTCGCCCAATAAAGTTTCTTTGATTGACAATGCAAGTTTTCTTATGTCGCTTCCCTTTGAATGATCTTTATTAAGATAGATTTCCATCATAGGTGTAGCCAATTTGCTTCTTCCATCCAGAATCTCTATTATCCTTGGAAGACCCATTGTAACATTCATCTCTGCAACTCCTGCGAAATGAAATGTGTTAAGGGTCATCTGTGTTCCTGGCTCACCTATACTTTCTGCAGAAACAATCCCTACACATTCGCCTGCTTCAACCTTGGCACCCTCATATTCTATCAATGTCATCTCTAAGACCTTCTTTATCTTTGCTTCAGACAAATCTTTAGTATATTCTTTGATTTCATCCAATATCTTTTTTGGCAATTTATTTTTGTATTCTGTAAAGACTGACATGATCATCCACCTACTGTTTTTATGATTCTTTTGACATTTAATATTCCGCCTTCTGATTTTGAAACATCTATTCCATCCTCACCATAGCTAAATTGAACAATCCTCTTTGCAGCATCTCTAATAGTACCATCATACTCTACCTTTAAGTCCTGCATTGCGTTTGATAATCTCCTATATAGATAACCGGATTTGGGTGTTCTAAGCGCAGTATCCATCAGTGAGTCTCTTCCAGTCATTGCTCCAAAAAAGAATTCAGATGGGTTAAGGCCAGATTTAAATCCATTTGCTATGAACCCACGTGCTGATGGGCTTAAGTCTCCTCTCTTGAAAGCAGATAAGGTCCTATCTTTATACCCTTTATCTATCCTCTTGCCCCTCATAGCCTGCTGGCCTACACAAGATGCCATTTGAGCTAGATTTAATAGATTCCCTCTTGCGCCAGAGTCTGCCATGACCATGGTATGGGTTTTTTTATTAGCATTCTTTGCAACTATCTCCCCTGTCTTGTTTCTTGCCCTATTTAGAACTTCCAATATCCTCAGTTCCAATGTTTCCTTAAGTGTCTTTCCAGGGAATGTATCCAGCTTATTATTATTAAAAAGATTAATCAGTTCATCAACTTCTTTTCTTGCATTGTCAAGTGTTTCCTTTATGCCTATAACTGCGTTTTCAGGCAAGTCTGTATCTGAAATAGGTACTGTGAATCCTACCCTTAATAGAACATCTATACCTAATCTGAACAACCGGCTAAGCATCTCAATTGTCCTCTCCTTGCCATATTTTTTATGTATGCCCCTAAGCAATAATCCTGAGCCTTCTCCAAGATTGTTCCTATCCATAATACCGCTAACAAGTTTTCCATCCTGGATCTTAACATATGCATCATGCTCACATTTATCTCTTTTGCATGACTGGCACCTTAAGCAATTTCTTGCCCTTCCTGTAAAGTTAAAGTCTTCTGGAATAAGAACTGAGAATATCTCTTTTCCATTTATCTTTTCTTTCCTTGGTATTTTTGAAAAATCGGTTATTCCAGCAGATGCTAACAAATCAATAGCTTCTGGCCTGGTAAAATCCATCCCTTTGGTCAATAAATAATTTCCAGAGATAGCATCCTGCACGCAGCCAATTATGCTTAATCCATACCTTGGTGAGATCAATTGAGTCTGGACTTCCATCAATATTTCTGCTTCTGCTCTTGCTTCCTCTGTTTGAGGTATGTGCAGATTCATTTCATCGCCGTCAAAATCTGCGTTATAAGGGTGGCATACAGCTGGATTTAATCTTAATGTCCTGTAAGGGAGAACTTTAACCCTATGGCACATCATTGACATCCTATGAAGAGAAGGCTGCCTGTTGAATATAGCAACATCTCCATCAAGCAAGTGCCTCTCTACAATATAACCTGGCTGTATTTCTTCAAGGCTTGCTTCGATTGTCTCTTCTGTCAGCTTTTTCTTTTTTCCATCTGGCCTGATCAGATAATTAGAACCTGGGTATTTACCTGGACCATTCTTTATGAATTTTTTTAGGTAATTAATGTTCCATTCATTAACTCTTTCTGGAACTGTAAGCTTCATTGCAATTTCCATAGGAACACCGACTTCATTCAAGCCAAGCATAGGGTCTGGACTGATAACTGTTCTTGCAGAGAAGTTTGTTCTTTTTCCTGCAAGATTGTGCCTTATTCTTCCTTCTTTGCTTTTTATTCTCTCTGTAATTGTCTTTAATGGCTGCCCTGACCTGTGCCTAGCAGGGGGAAGCTGCGCAACTGCATTATCAAAGAAAGTAGTAATATGATATTGCAGTAAGTCCCACAAATCCTCTATGATTATCTCTGGAGCTCCTGCATTTATATTTTCAAATAATCTTTGGTTGATCCTTACGATGTCTCCAAGCTTATGTGTCAAGTCATCTTCTGACCTTTCACCTGATTCAAGAGTGATAGAAGGGCGCATTGTTACTGGAGGAATAGGCAATACTGTCAATACCATCCATTCTGGCCTTGCATGCTTAGCTACTAATCCAAAAAGCTCAAGATCTTCATCTGAAATCTTTTCAAGCCTTGTCCTTACTTCAATAGGATTTAATCTTTTTTCATTCTCCATATAAGTAGTAGGCTTCTCTAATGTTATTTTCTGCTGCCTTGCTTTGCACCATGGGCATTTGTTGACTGTCTTTAAGCTTGAGATAATTTCTTTTAAGTGCTGCCTTCTTGCTTCAAGGCCTGATTCCTGCTCTATCTTGTCAAGCTCTGCTGTTGCAGTATCTATCTTGTTCTTAGGGATCAATATTCTTCCGCAGTCCCTGCAAGTGCATTTAAGCAAGTTCATTATTATTCCTACAAATTTGATGTGAATGATTGGCCTTGCTAATTCAATATATCCGAAGTGGCCTGAGCATTCTTTTAGCTTACTGCCGCATGTCTTGCACTTAAGGCCTGGATCTATAACCCCTAATCTTATATCCATAAGGCCGCCATCTACTGGATAACCTTCTTTATCATAAAGTTCTGGAGTTACGATCTTAGCTGAAGCCATCTGCTTTATTGTTTTTGCAGATAAGACTGAGAATATGATACTGCTGATCTGCTTGCTTACAAAAACATCCTGAGGCTCTATCCTTTCTATCTTCTTTTCTTTAGGAGCATCAGTTGTTTCTTCTACAGATTCTTCCTTTACTTCTTTTACTTTCTTTTCCTTTTTCTTTTTTTCTTCTGCCATGTTATTCTCTCAATATTTACCTTTCAAAAATAATTTTGGATATATGCAAAGCGACTTGAACTCATCAAGTATAAGCTTGAATGCGTATGAAACTTCGATAAATGATATCTCTGAGTTATCACCGCATACAGGACAATAGCTTTTGTTCTTGAATTCATCCCTTACTGCGATAAGCCCGCAGCCTTCACAGACTGGAACTATAGTCTTGTCTGAATCAAAACGCTCTTTTAATAATAGAGATGCTCCATGTGCGACAAATGTGTCTTTTTCCATCTCCCCTAATCTTAATCCGCCTTCTTTTGCTCTTCCCTCTGTTGGCTGCCTTGTCAAAAGCTGGATAGGCCCTCTTGCTCTGGAATGAAGCTTGTTTGCAACCATGTGCTTTAGCTTTAAGTAGTACATATTTCCGATGTAGATCTTAGCCTGATATGCTTCTCCTGTTTCTCCATTATATAATGTTTCAGTTCCGTTTTCTCTGAAGCCTAATCCAAGAAGCTCTTTTCTTAATTTTTCTTCTGGCTCTGCATCAAATGTTGTTCCATTTATGTATCTTGAATTTAAAGCCCCTACTTTTCCGCCAACTAATTCAATAAGATGAGCTATAGTCATTCTTGATGGAATACCATGGGGTGAGAATATTAAATCTGGCTTTATTCCTGATGCACTGAATGGAATGTCTCCTTCTGGAACAATAAGTCCAACTACACCCTTTTGACCGTGCCTGCTTGTAAATTTATCTCCAACTTCTGGAACTCTTTCGTCCCTTACCCTTACCTGCACAAGCTTGTTGCCTTCTTCGTTTTCTGTTATCAAAACAAAATCAACAACCCCTTTTTCTCCGTGCTTAACACCAACTGAACTTTCTCTTCGTGTAGAAGAAGCTAAATTGTATTCATCTAATGAGCTTAAGAATCTTGGGGGAGATGTTTTTCCAATTATAACATCGCCTTCTTTAATCCCTGCTTCAGGGTAGATTATTCCATCTGGCTCTAAGAACCTGTAATCCTTTTCTGATTTATAGCCTTTAACATCCTTATCAGGTATGCTGACTTCATCGACTAAGCCGCCAGCATATCTTAACTCTTCTGCAATGCTTGGCCTGTAATATGAGCTTCTTGCAAGGCCTCTTTCAATTGAACCCCTGTTTAGGATAATAGCGTCCTCCATATTATATCCTTTGTAAGACATTATTGCAACAATCAGGTTCTGGCCTGAAGGATGCTTATCATAATCAGATATCTCGTGCATTATTGTCTGCACTAATGGAATCTGAGGTTCGTGAAGCAGATTAACATCCATATCCATCCTTAATGAAAAATTAGAAACATAAAACCCTAATGACTGCTTTTGGTTTTTAGAGCCTGCGTTAAGCCTTGTTGACTGATTGAAGTTAGCATAAGGAACTAATGAACTTGCCAATCCCAACATAGCCAAGGGGGTAATCTCAAGATGAGTATGCTCTGGTGTAATCTCAGAATCAAAGAATGCAGTATAACAATTTTCTTCTTCAGCAGCATCTATATATTCTAGAACTCCTTGTTTGATAAGATCTCCCCAGGAGATTTCATCTTTCTCTAGCTGTTTAACATGTTTTTCTGTAAGCAATGGCTGACCTTCTTTTACGACTATCAATGGCCTTCTTGCCCTCCCTTTGCCGCATTCTATTTCAACAATGTCTGATTTTTCGTCGTGATAAACATTAATATTAGAATCCAGCTTTCCTCTTCTTCTCTCTTCCTTAAGCTTCTCTATAAATAGTCTTGGCTCGTCTATTGTGCCTACAAATCTTGAGTTTATGTATACTTCGCTCATTTTAAAAATCTCCGATTTTTAACAATGCTAAAAATTGATAAATTTATCATTTTAGATTGATTTTAACCCCATGCTTTTTAGCGATTTTAATAACTCTTCTTCATTTGTTTGAGAAGAAACTGAGCATAATAGTGCAAGATTTTTTCTTAATCCGATGTTTGTTCCTTCGGGTGTTTCTATTGGGCATAATCTTCCCAAATGGGTGCAGTGAAGCTCCCTTGCCTCGAAGTTTTCCTGAGATGCTGACAATGGAGAGACTACTCTCTGAAGATGGCTTAATGTTTCAAGGAAATTCAATCTTTGGATTCTTTGTGAAACTCCTTCCCTGCCGCCTACCCATGAGCCTGTTGCCATAGATGAATAGATTCTTTGGGTTAAAAGCTTGTCTCTGATGATTACTTTGATTGAAGGGAATTTTCCCCTCTTAACAATCCTTTGAAAATTGTATAATAGGTCGCCTATTAAAACTTTTAAGTTAACTCTGAATAAATCTCCAAGCAGATCCCCACTTAATTTTAATCTCTTGTTCATATAATGGTCCTTATCATCAACACTTAATTCGCCGTTGGATACTCTTATGAATTTTTTCACAACTTTGCATAAGTTATAGGCTTTGTATATCCTGTCTTCTTTGTTAACGCCTAAATGGGGGAGAAGGTATCTGTCAAGTATTTCAACCATCCTTTCTACCCTAATTTCTTTTGATTGGGTTATTCCTATTCTCTTTGCAACATAATCCAATGCATCTTCTTCTGTCTTGATATCAACAAATTCAAAAAGATTGATTAAAACTTCATCATATTTCAGGTCTTTTGAAACAAAGTTCATTATCTCTTCATCTTTCAAAAGGCCAAGCGCCTTTATTATAACTATGATTGGAATCCGTTTAACCCGGGTAAATGTAAGATAGAAAATTCCATCTTTCATCTTTTCCAATGTGTGCGGAATCTTGAAAGAGCCCCTTTCAGAAAATAATTTTGCAATATATGCTGAAGGGCCGCTTGACGGCTTCTCTACAAGAATCCTGTTTGCTGCTAAATCCTCAATATTAATCAGAACCTTTTCTGTTCCGTTGATTATAAAATATCCGCCAGAATCATCTGGGTCTTCGCCTTTCTGGATAAGCTCTTCCCTGCTTAATTTATGAAGATGGCAGTTTTTACTCTGGAGCATTATTGGAATATTGCCCACTTGCGTAGTGAAACTTTCTCTTTGCACCCCATTTATATGGGCACTTACTTCAATAAAAGTGGGAGCTGAGTAAGTTAATTTTCTTAATCTTGCTTCTATTGGATAAATATTCCTCTTGCTTCCGTCTGCTTCAGTTATCTCCGGCTTAGTTACCCATATCTTATCTAACTTAATCCTGAAATCGTCGATGTTTTGTGGAATTATTGTTGGAACAATTTCCTTGTTCTCCTCTATTATGCTGTGAAGCTCCTTTTCTATAAAATTATTGAACGATGCAATATTAGAATCTAAAAAACTCTGGTCTTTAAAATATTTAGAAATAAGGGTTTTAGAATATTTATACATTCACAACACCCCTATAGAAATATGATTCGCCTGCTGTCTGGCTTTTTCTTGTTATCTTGATTACCTCTCCTTCTTTAGGATTTAGATGAGAAATTGCCGTGTCGTTTTTTCTTATCTTAGGCAGCTCTTTTAAAGAGATTGCATAACTTTCAAGCAGCTCTTTTTTCTCTTTTTCGTTGAGCTTTGTATGCTCTGGCACTAAGATGTGCCCCATTACATCGTATTTTTTTTTCATTTTGTTTTTTTAAACTTATGAAAGCAATGGGCCCGACGCGACTTCCGTATTACTTAACTTCGAACGCGCGACCACCTCATTAAAAGTGAGGTGCTCTACCAGGCTAAGCTACGGGCCCAAACGCCCTGGCCGCGATTCGAACGCGGGTCGAAGCCGGTCTGTTACTATTTTCTGAGTATCGACAGGGCTTCATGATAGGCCACTACACTACCAGGGCCTAAATCTCCTGTTTAAACGGCATTTTATCCTCTATTAGTTAAATGAAGCTGATTATTGTAGCATTTCAACTAAAGAAAGATTAACTGCCATCATACGGTGGATTTTTCGGTTATTTATAAATCTATCGTTTTTTGGTATGTGAAGCGATGAGAATTCTTTTATAGCTGCTTGCAGCTTATTATTACAAAACAGGAGGTGTTTTGTATGAAACAAATGCAATTATTCGCTGGGTTGGACATGCATACTGAGTCCATCAC
>Ga0180007_10000987_pt1 | contig 41569 bp, 31 predicted proteins | sample MM_PC_MetaG_FD_121122 | JGI IMG/M metagenome (GOLD analysis project Ga0180007, IMG submission 121122) | Groundwater microbial communities from the Aspo Hard Rock Laboratory (HRL) deep subsurface site, Sweden - MM_PC_MetaG | ecosystem: Environmental > Aquatic > Deep subsurface > Groundwater... | reverse complement strand
GGAGATGAGCGAGGCCAATAATGAGTCCAAGACCTATCTGGAAGTCTTCGATGCTCATCCAGACATCACGGTGCTCAGTCCCGACACCAATTCAGTAACACATCCGGTGAATATATATTCTGAAGCCTCTGCCACCGATCCGATGACAGGCAATATAGAGAGTGATAGTAGCTTCAAATGGAGCTCTGATCTTGATGGTGAGCTTGGAACAGGCAGGCAGCTTACGGTTAGCCAGCTCAGCGAAGGTGACCACCTGATCACCCTCGAAGTCACCGGGCCGCACGGCGTTTCTTCGGCTAAAAACTTTAACCTTTATGTCCGCCCCAAAGGCACGCCCCTGCCAAAAATCAAGTATCCGATTAACGGCGGGCATCTTTCCAGGGAACTCAGCTATACCCTGATTGGCCAGGCGGAAGACAATGAAGACGGGGCGCTTACAGGCACATCGCTTTTATGGACCTCAAATATCGATGGTCAGCTCGGAAGCGGCAATGAAATCGCACTGCAGCTTTCTGAAGGCAAGCATGACCTGACTTTGACCGCCACGGATAGCGATGGAAATGAAAATGCAATGACCATTCAGGTAATAGTTGAGCTAGGAACGCCCACACTGGGCATTACATCGCCCGAAGCAGGCGCAGTTATTACCGAAGGCACCGAAGTTAGTTTTGAAGGAACTGCGACTGACCTGCAGGAAGGCAATATTTCCAGCCGTATCATCTGGTCATCCAATTTGGATGGCATGCTTGATCAATCCGCTTCTTTTAGCAAGCTTCTAAGCACCGGAAACCACCAAATCACTGCCATGATCGTGGACAGCGATGGTCTGGAGGCATCCGAGGAAATAAGCATTAGTGTCCAAAACACGCCACCGGAAGTTATTATTACCGCACCGGTTAGCAACACTCGGGTCGATTTTGGCCAAGAGGTGACTTTTGCCGGGAATGCCACGGATTTTCAGGATGGAAGTATAGCCCCCGAGAATCTAACTTGGTCTTCTGATCGTGACGGTTATCTGGGTAGCGGCGAAGGTCTCACAGTCGGCAATCTTTCTGTCGGCTGGCATGTAATAACTTTGACCGCAAAAGACAGCAAAAATCTGGAAGGAACCGCGACAATTAACTTAAATATTTATGTGGGAATTCCTACTGCCAATATTCTTCAGCCTGCCACAAATCAGGAATTTAAATACGGCGCTATTATTACTCTGGAAGGCACAGCAACAGATGATCAGGATGGATCGCTGACAGGCGCCAGTCTGGTCTGGACTTCTGATTTGGATGGAGCACTTGGCACAGGGGCCTTGTTATCGCCCAACAATTTGTCACTTGGTACGCACACCATACGTCTTGAGGCGACCGATATCGATGGTTGGAAAGGGACGGCGGAAACTACTGTCATAATCAAACCACCACAGAAGCCTCAAACCTCTATTCTGTTCCCGTCGGAAGGCAGTAAGTTTGAGCACGGCAAATTAATCGGTTTCTATGGCCGAGCGATGGATTCTGAGGACGGCAATCTGACATCAACAAGCATTAAATGGTCGTCTGATGTGGATGGTGACATCGGAACCGGCTCCACTCTTAGCATCAACAGCTTGAGTCTTGGCACTCACCGGATCACCATGGCCGCCACCGACAGCGACGGCCTCACGGCGACAAACAGTGTTGAAATCATGGTTACCCTGGCTCCGCCTAACGTTATTATCAGTGAACCCGCCGCTAGTACAGTCATTCCTGTAGGTGAAACAATAATACTCAGTGGCAGTGGCGCTGACACCTTAAGCTGGTCTTCTAATATCGACGGTGAATTGGGTACAGGCACTTCCATCAGCCCACCCCTCAGTCTGGGCACTCACCAGCTCACCCTGATCGGCACTGATAGCTATGGCACAGAGGGCATTGCTACCATTACCATTACGGTGGCCGATGAAAGCAGCCTCAGTCTTAATCAGTTTGCCGATGGAGCGATTTCAAAAACTCTGGATTTTGAAACTGGCGACGATTATTTGCTGAAACTGGCGATTGCCAAAGACGCCATCGTGGACAGCGCGCAGGTGACGCTACATGCTCAGCGTGAAATAGACACCCTACAAACTCTTGCAGTGCAGTCCGAAACACCTGACGAAACCCCGCAACAAAGTGGAGAAACAGCGAATCAGGAATGGATTGATATCGACAATTTACCCCAGCCTGAAGTGGTAGCTCCTGAACTGGCATCCGCGAGCGGCGGGGGAGGTGAGCCGGTAGATTTAGAAGAAAACATGGGGGTTATGGCTACTAATTATGTGCTTTATGATCATTATATGATCAATGTGAATCAGTGGAATAACCCCCCAAAGGCAACCTATCTTGTCGTAGGAGGTATAGTAAACAGCTGGTTTAAAATCGTCAATCTGACAGAGCCCGGGCAGATTAAATGGCTTTTTCATAAACCGGATGGCTCAACACACGAATGTCTTGACAGTATTGGCATAGGTTACGCGTGGTGGGCGGCTTATTGTGGTATTAATTCACCTACCGCCGGTCAATACTATGTTGAGGTTTTTTTGAAAGGTATATCTTCTCCTGAATGGACTCATTACTATACAGAAAGCTACTTTGTTCACGAAAACCCCATTATTCCTCCGAGCCCGACAATAAACACTAATCCGGTCGATGCGGTTATATACGAAGATTCAAACATTCAGTTGGCTTTAAAAGGTAACGACAACAGTGAACGCTGTACAAAAAGAGAGTTCCACTGGAATGACGGAAATAGTTGGCAGGAAGATTTAGATTGGGGATATTTTTATTGCGCTACAAATCCTGTTATGAAATGGGTTGAATCCGCTTGGGACGCTTCATCGGGATTCCTCGACATCGGCCCATATCCCGAAGGCACCATAGTCCAGTACTATGGCGCAGTCACTGATACCGAGGGAAATCGGGTTCAGACTGAAACAAAATCCTTCACCGTTCAGGACAGTGACACAGAATGTCCGGCTATTACCAACCTGACCATCGAAGAAGGTGAGGGAGCTGACATGGATGGTTTTGTTGATGAAACCGAATCTATCAAAATCACCTGGCAGGCCACCGATCAAAGCGGCATTGCTGAAATGCTTTTCCATTTAAATGGTGGGGAGCAAAATGTTGAAATCGATAGAGATCTTTATACGGTTCAGCTTGGCCCCCAAACACTTGGTGAGCAATCCTACATTATCACCGCGACTGATGCAGACAACTCGCCGGAAACGACCATCATCAATGACAGCTTTGAAGTCTTCAGAAAGCCATTTGTTCTAAATCCGTCCCTCGATGCCGCTGATGATGGTGAGCTGGATTGGAATTATGAGGGGGAAATGGAAGACGACCAGATCACCGGTAGTTTTGCCTCCGCCATCAACAAGTACATTGGTTCAAACGATCCGGAAACCGATGGAAAGGTACTGGTGCCGCTTCGTTTACGGGCTGAAGGCGGAAACAAGCTCAGGGTTCAGAATTTAAGTCTTTTGTATCGAATTACCGACGTGACGCCGCCAACCATTACAGACATTATGCTGACTCCGGAATCACCTTTTGCAGGTGAAACCATAAGCATTGGCGCTATTGTTTATGACAATACCGGAATAAAAGAAGTGACTGCTGATTTTGGAGATAATCCCATGGTGATGATCGGTGGTGAAAACGATTCGTATAGCGGCTCTCTGGTGGCACCTACCGCTGGTGAGTACAGTCTGACCATCAAAGCTACAGATCTGAGCGACCTTGAATCAGAATCGATTTTGCCGGTTATTACCCAATATAATGGGGCGGAACTCTTCGTGGAAAGTGTTCGATTTGATCCTGCCTCACCGCTTTTGGCTGGTGAAGAAGTGACCGCCCAAATCACTCTAAAAAATACCGGTAATCAGCTGGCTGAGGCCGAAGTCCAGATCAGTCATGTGACGATTGAAACTCAGACAATTGTTATTCCGGCTGGCGATATGGCCACAGTGACCACTACCTTTACCCTGCCAGAAGCGGGAGAACACAGCTTACAGGTTGAAGTAGACCCCAATGATCTGATCACAGAAGGTGATGAGGCCAATAACAACTTCACTTACTCATACCAAACAACCGACAGCACGCCACTAAGCTTTGAAGATTCAGTGCTACCCAAACAAGTTGGAGCAGAGCAGGTCTTCAAAGTAAAAGTAAAGCTAAGCGACGATGAGAATCTGGAGAGTCTGACGGCCCAGTGGCTTGGCCAAATTTACGACTTTGCGGCCGATCCGGATGACTGGTATTCACTCAGTCTTACAGCACCAGCCAGTCTTGGAACTGAGCCAATCAACTTGATTGCCAGGAGTAAGGCCAGCTTAGATAGCCAAGTTCAAAAAGAAATCGAGATTGTTGACGCAACACCGAACCCCTACGTTTCAGCAAATGATATCAGCAATGCCAGTGGTAATATCCTGGCACTTGAAACCCCTGAATTCGATATTTCCGTTCACAACAATGGTGGTTCTGATACTACCATTCCCGTGCAGCTGAAACTGGATGGAGCCGAAGTATATCAGGAAGATATTTTGATTAAAGCGAATCAGATTACGCCGATCGTATGGAATGGCTGGCAGGCTGTTGGCGGCAGTCATGAATTAACCGTCATTCTGGATCCCGATAATCAGGTTCAGGAATTGAATGAATCAGACAATACTGCTGCTTACGGCTTCGTTGTGCCTTACACCCTGCCGCCTCAGCTTTCAAATTTACAGACAACTGAAGATGCCCTGGAAAACCAAACTTTCGAAATTGCTGTAAACGTCCTTGGAGATCAGAGAATCAATAGTGTCACAATCGATATCAACGGAGAAAGTCATGTAATGACCAGTGCCGATGGCATTAAATACGCTTATTCAGGCATGCTTCCTGTTGGCAGTTATCCGTTTCAGATAAATGCGATAAACAGCAGTGATCTGGCTGCCAGATTACCCGGCACTTTGGTGGTTCATCAGAATTTAGCTGATCTTGTCGCTCAGATTCCGCTAATTACACCTGTAAATCTTACCAATAACGATACAGCTCAGTTTGGCATCACCGTTCGCAATGATGGTTATGCGGCTATCGGGAGTGTTCAGGTTCAAATTAAACTGGATGGACAGGAGCTTGCTTCTGAGGCTATCTCTTTATCATCAAAATCGGAGATCACTCTACCTATGATCGAATGGGAAGCTGTTTCCGGTTCTCACCAGCTTGTTGTAGAAGTTGATCCAAATAGCTCAGTTCAGGAAAGTGATGAGTTAAACAATCTTTCATCTCTCTCTTTCAAAGTCGGAAACGTGAATCCCCCAAATATAATCAGTGTTTCAGCCAAAGAAATTCTGTACACAAGTGAAGTATTTACCGTAGAAGGTCAGATTGAGGATCAGTCTCCGATCACAGTCAGCGCTATGTTAAATGGAGGCAATCAGAACATGACCTACGACGCGCAGTCCGAAAAACATTCAGTCAGTCTGAGCGCGCCGACAACCGTGGGCGATTATAGCCTGAAAGTTATCGCGCAAAATGCTGACGGCCTGACTTCAACATGGGAGCGAGCTATTATAGTTCTTGATTCAACTCCTGATTTAGCCATTGCCCCATCCGACATTACTATTACGCCCCGCAGCCTTGTGGAAGGACAAAGTGAGACGATCACCGCGCTCATCCACAATTATGGCGGAACTGATCTGACCAATGCTCAGGTTTCGTTAAAAATAAGCGAAATCCCTCTGGAGCTAAAAACCATTGCTGTTTCAAAGGGGGCTAGTACGCTAGTCATTTGGGAATGGTTGCCTGATTATGGGACGAACGACATAGTCATAGCTCTGGACCCAAATAATGCTATTTCGGAGTCGAACGAAAACAACAATCAATATGCTGCCTCATTTTTTGTTAGTGACATCACTCCGCCTTCCACGCCGCAACTGTCTATGGCGCAGGTGATGAGCGAACAGTGGTCCGAAGTTCACGACTGGAGGATTAGCTGGCCGGAAGTGGAAGAAAACAATCTCAAATCCTATTCTTATCAGATAGACGGTGGGATATGGATTGATACCGGCTTAAATAGAGAGGTCGAGTTACATTTTGATATAGCCGGAGAACACATGGTATGTGTGATGGCGGAAGACCTGGCTGGCAATACAAGTAGCACCGCGTGCACTTCAATTCTGCTTGATTTTGAGGCTCCTGAAGCACCAGTCCTTATGGGTGGAACCAATGATCACTGGTCTTCTGATCCATTGCAAAGTGTTATATGGAGCTCTCCACTAGACGACGGCAGTGGGCCAAAAAAATATGAAGTAAAGATCAATGGCCAAAGCTCAGAGGTTTATGATAAAAATTACTTTCAGCAAACATGGGAAGACGGCCAGTATGCGGTGCAGGTTTCCGCCATAGACGCGCTCAATCATCAAAGTGAATTGAGCAACAAAGTACAGCTTCAGATAGACGCGACTGCACCAGCTTCTATTCAGACAATTAGCTCATCAACCCATCCTGATTCAGAAAGCTGGTATCTGAATCAGAATCCTGTTTTTGATTGGGATGAGCCGAACGACCTTTCGGGAGTGCAGGGGTATTACTACCACATTGATCAGAATCCGGATTCAGCTATGAATAGTCGTTACCTTTGGGCCGAAGAAAATCATATTTCTCTGGCCGAGAGCGAAGCTCTGAGTTCTGGCCATTGGTTCCTGCATGTCATTGCGGTTGATCAGGCAGGTAATGAGGGTGATGAAACTTCACACTATGAGTTTAAAATTGATCTGGATGCTCCTCATACAACCGTGGAGCAAATTATGAACAACACGGTATTCCTCAATGCCTTTGACCCACATTCAGGTGTGAAAGAAGTTTATTACGCAATTGGCGGAATCGATGAAATTAAGCCACTAGCTGAACCTGATTACGGTTATGCTGACTTTAGTTGGCATAACGGAAGTTTCATATCATTTCCGGAGCCGGGCAATTATCAGATTTATTTTTATTCCGAGGACAATTTGGGCAACAAAGAATCCATTCGGTCCGAAGTTGTTCAGATTAGTGTAATAAGTAAGCCAATTGACAATAATAGTGGTGGCGGAGGATATAGTCCGCCCGAAGAAGCATACTATCGTTATCTGGACACTAAGGATAATGAGGATGAATATGAGTTGCGTGCCATTGGCGCATTTGAAGCGCTAAAGAAAATTCTGATGCAGTTTCGGAATTTTAAGTGGAAGATTAGGTAATATACCCTGTTTGACATTGCTTTTTTGGCTTATTTTTGCTATAATATATAGATTAAATTATAAGCAAATTTTTCCCATTTGACAGCACTCGCACTAAAACTCAGGGATCTATTCTCGGACTTATGGCTCGACCTCGCGCTGATGTTCAGCCGAAAACCAAAAGGAAAGAAGGAAATTAAAGAAACTCCGGTTGCCCACGCGCCGGAAGCGGCCGCTGGCGTGATGCCGGTGAGCACAGGCGCTCCAAAGGCGGGCACTGGCATGTCACAGATCATGGATATGCGCGCTAAGCACGCCAAAGAAAAACAGGAGCGCATCAAAAACGCCAGATTCTCTTTTGGCCTGAAGCATCTCAAGTTATCCAAAAACGCGCGTCTGGCCTTTTACGACCAAATGTCGACTCTTGTAGGCTCAGGCGTTCCGCTCATCGATTCACTCTCCATTATTCAGGCGCAGGAACGGAACAAAAACGTCAAAAAGCTCTACGCCGAAATGATCCACGAGATCAACGGCGGACTTTCGCTGGCCGAGTCCATGGAACTTTTCCCTCATATTTTCCCGAAAATGCAGTCGGCCCTCGTAGAGGCGGCCGAGGCTTCGGGTAATTTAAAAGAAGTGCTGGCCGAACTGGTGGAAGAAATGGAGGCCAGTCAGGACTTTCTGAAAAAGGTGACCGGCGCCATGGTCTACCCCCTTATTCTCATATTCCTGGCCCTCTTTTTGGTAACAGGCATGATGGTTTTCGTCATCCCCAAAATTGCCGCCATGTACGAGCAGGCCAACGTAAAGCTTCCGGGAATTACTCAGGTCGTTATCAACATCAGCAATTTCGTCGTAAATAAGTGGCCGATACTTCTGGGCGGAATAATCGGCGGTGTCGTGGCGCTTTATATATTCTTTTCCAAACTTCGTATTGGCCGGCTTATTCTGGAAAAGTTCGTCTCCGTCATTCCCGTGGCAGGACGCATAGCCAAAGAAAAGAACATCATGATCATTGCCTCCAACATGGCCATGCTTATGAAAAGCGGCGTTCTCATTACCGAGGCTTTCGCGATTACCGAAAAGACAGTCAGCAACCTGCACTACCAGAAGGCGCTCGAAAAAATCCGCCTGGGCGTGGTAATGGGCAAAGAAGTGTCGCAGATGATGGGACTTGAAGATATCAGAGCCCAGAAGTTCAAAGAACATAAGCTTTTTCCTTTGCAGATGGCCCAGCTTATTCACATAGGTGAAAAAACGGGAACCATCGCCAGCATGCTCGCCAAAGTAAAAAAGAATTATCACAAAAGCATCGACTACACCCTCCGGAATATCTCCACAATGGTTGAACCGCTGATGATCTTCATAGTGGCCGCCCTCGTCGGTACTATTCTGATGGCAGTCATGCTGCCATTCTTCTACATCGGCTCCACAATCAGCTAGGCGAATCCTATAAAGACTCACTCCACCATATCCTTTTTAGGGGTGTGAATCTTGATGCACCGTAGTGGCGCCAATTTGGCACCAATTTGGCACACAGGTGGCGCATCAGAATTTTCTACCCTCAGGAGGGTATACCCTGAGGTATAATATTTTCGTGCAAAAAGATTTTTCCAAAACGATCGCAGAAAAAGTCAAAGCCTCCTACTCGCAGTTTGCCGGGGAATTCGACCAAACGCGCCGCCAGCAATGGCCTGAATTCGATCATTTTTTCGCTTATATCCGCAAACATGCCAAAGTTCTCGATCTCGGCTGCGGCAATGGCAGGCTGTATGACTTTTTGCGGCCCAAAGAGGTGACTTATCTGGGAATCGACCACAATTCCCATCTGCTCGACTTGGCGCGGAAAAACTTTCCCGAAGCCAAATTCCAGCTCGATGACATCATGGATCTCGATCTTGAAGAGGAGGCTTTCGACAATGTTTTTTGCGTTGCCGCTTTTCATCACGTGCCCGGAAAAAAAATGCGAAAAAAAGTGCTGGACAATATCCATCACGGCCTCAAACCTGACGGCATTCTTATACTGACCGTCTGGAATCTTTTCCAGCTCAAATATATGGGCGCCCTTCTAAAAGCGGTCCTGCGCGCTGTCATTTCGCTGGGCTTCAGAGGATCCTGGAACGACCTCTGGATCAAATGGGGAAATTACCCTTTAAAGCGCTATTATCATGCTTTTCGGCCAACCGAATTAATGGCTCTGTTTAGCCAAAAGTCGTGGGAAGTTGAAGAATTCTACTTTACGCGGAAAGGAAAACGGGTAAGATGGTTCAGGTCTTTTAATTTTGTTCTGATCGTCCGAAAAAAGTGAAAGAAAAAGTAAACATCGCAGGGGTCGAATTTGACGCGGTGCGATATATTGACGTTCTCACGGCCGTGGAAGTTTTTGTTAATCAGGGGCACCAAAAACACATGATCGTGACACCCAATCCCGAAATGGTCGTTTATTCACAGAAGCACGAAGATTTCAGAAAAATCCTCAATTCGGCTTCCCTGGCGGTGCCCGATGGCATCGGTATCCTATGGGCGGCTCATTACCTGAGCCTGCCCAGGTCAAAAAGCGGGTTTGGCGGAATAATACAGGTAATCGGCAGTCTGTTTCAGGTGTTTTTCAAAATGAAGGCGATTTATCGGGTCTTACCGGCGCGCGTGACGGGCGCCGATCTTCTTTTTAAAATTGTGGAAGAAAGCCAGAAGAAAGGCTGGCGAATCTATCTTTTGGGGGCGGCTCCGGGCATTGCCGGTATTGCCATTGATCGTCTGTGCAAAAAGTATCCCAAAGCTGTTTTTTCCGGAAGTTTCGCGGGAACTCCGGCCGAAACTCACGAAGACGAGCTCTGTGAAAGAATTAATCTTGCCGAACCGGACATCCTTTTTGTCGCTTACGGAAGCCCCGCGCAGGAAGAATGGATCCACCGCAATCTGCACAAATTCAGTTCGGTCAAAGTAGCCATCGGTGTGGGTGGCGCCATCGATTTTGCGGCTGGAAAAGCAAAGCGGGCCCCAAAATTGCTCCGCAGTCTTGGACTCGAATGGTTTTGGCGGCTCATCACCCAGCCTCGTCGTTTCAAACGCATCTGGAACGCAACTTTCGTATTTGTAAAACTCATTTTCCGGTTGAAACGCGGTATTGACTCGTGATAAGCTGAAAACAAGAAATAAGTCGTCCTCCAAAGCGATGCTGATTTATGGATAAAGACGAGCACGATTTTAAAGGCCAGATGAAATACGAACACTACCAGTTCTTTTTCCGGAAACACTGGGTCAAATTCATTCAGCCCATTCTTTTCAGCTTGCCGGTAGGTTTGCTCATACTGGTGATTCTGATTTTTCTGGGCCGTCTTACCTTACTCGTGGATATCGCGTTTATCCACGTTTTTTATGTCTACTTCACCCTATTGACTTCAATAGGGTTTTTGATTTTGGCCGGTCTGCAGATGATCAATTTTTATTTTGACATGGTTATCATCACCGATTCCAGAATCCTTATTGTCAAAAAAACCTGTTTCCTGAAAAACAACTCCGATGCCATCGATCTCACAAAAATTCAGGATATCGCCGTGGAGAGCCATGGGATTTTGCGCAATTATCTTCGTTACGGAAAGCTGATCATCACACTTTCCACGTCCGCCCCCCCTCTGGTCATTCACCATGTTCCCGACCCCCACTACTACCTTGAATGGGCCAATCGGGTTAAACGCGAACACATTTTAAGAAGAAGAACAGATCGTTTTCCTGCCAAGCCGGAAGATCAAAAATCCCAGGATTATTCGGACTACTTGCAGGATATCCAAAATCTAAACCTATGATTTTGGTTATTTTCTGCTAAAATAAAGCAAGCGAAAATATAATTCTATGCTTGAAAACCTGCCTGGAAGACAGCCGGACGAGAAAGTGATCATGGTTATTAGAAAGCATTTGATCGTGTACATAAGGAGCCTTTTGGTTTTTCTGGTGGCGGCAATATTTCCGCTGACCATTTTTCTGATTATCTGGTCAAAAACCTTTCCGCTTTCTCAGGGGGGCACAGTCAGCGTCATAGGATTTCTGGGGGCCAGCCTCTATTTTTTGTACAGTCTTGCCCTGTTGGTGGTCTCCATTCTGAATGACGAATTTGACCTCTTCATTCTTACAGACCACCGACTGATCGACGTCACGCAGGTCAGTTTTTTAAGCCGCACGGTGGCTACAACTCCGCTTAATCAGATTCAGGATACCACAAGCGACATTCACGGAATTCTGGGGACATTACTTAATTATGGCTCTGTTGATGTTCAGACGGCGGCCGGTAGCGCCAGCAATTTTACCATTGATACCATTCCGGATCCTCCTATGATAGCACGGGCTATTCTGAATCAGGCTGAAATCCGCAAAGAAAAAGAATTAGAATATCGGAGGCATATTCCTGCTTCAAAAGAACAGGTCTGAGCGGAAAAAAGTTTTCATTTTTTAGAAAAATGCCGTAGGATGTAAAGCACCTTTTCTTTTTGAGTATGGCGCGAGACTTTAGACAAATCGACAACTCAAACGAGGGCTTTGAAAGCGCTGAATCAGACGTTTTGACCCGCGTTCTTGATAGAAACAGAATGACGCAGATCAGACATGAAATTGGCATGATTGCCGAGCGGTCATATCACGAGAACCTGATCAGCGATGAGGCCTACGAAGGCTACCTGGAATTAGCGGAGGGACGTGAAGAACATGAAGTAGGGGCAGAGATGTTGGAGAACACGCGCAAATTTGCCGAAAAACATGAAGCGAAGGCAATCCGCATTTACAATAAAATTCGTACGGCCGTCAGTCAGAAAATCGCTTCGGAAGATGATGAAGAATTTCTGATGGAAAAACTGGTTATCGATAACATCAGATTTGCTGAGCAGTCGGAAGCAGTCGAAGGCCTGATTGATCAAAAACTGGCTCGCATGAAGCAAGACAAAGAAAGATATAAAGAGCTTGCCAACCACGACCTGATCCAGGATGTTGGATATCTGAAGGTGGATGGTGGAACCCGCATCGATTTTCCGGGAGAAGACGAGTTTCTGGAGCTGACAGTGCCCGAGCGCAGAGAACTTCTGAAAAAACTGGAAGCGGCTTTGCCAAAAGCTGAAGCTTATGCCGAAGAGCAGGAGGAAAAGGAAGATGAAGAGTTAGTCGCCGGCTATATCGAAAAGCTGGACGGAGCGCTTGAAGAAGGAATTATCGGTCAGCATACCTACAACAGATTCCTCAATGGCTTTAAGAAGATTGATCGAAAAGAAAAAGAATGCTGGAACAAGGAATTCGACGCGCAGATGAAAAGGTACCGCACTCTTTGGACGCAGATACGCGGCACGCTTCAGGGGGAAGCACTGGAAAAAATGGAAGGCATGATCGATCAGTCAGGTTACTCAGATCTGTTCAAAACATTTGGTCAGCTTAAGAAGGCGGAAAGTCACCGGTTAACCGCCGACTACACGAAAGCACTGAAAGAATATCAAAAGGAAGGCATCATCGGTCAGCATACCGTTGATGAGTTTGTCATCTGGATGAATCAACGGGACTTAGCATGTAAATACGAAGCCGGAGGAAAACTTGAAAGTGAAATGGTCCGTTATGAGAAACTGTGGCAAGACATCGCGGAGCTTCCAAAAAGACAGCAGAAATTTCTGAGATCCAAAATAGATGTCTGGGGCTACACGAAATTGGATCAGGAATACAAAAAACTCCTGAGCGGCACGAGTTCACAGCCAAGCGGCATTCAGACGGCGGAAGCTTCCTTGAGCCAGATCCGATCAAAAGAAGTGAGAGAGGCCATAACTGAAACAGACGATATACTGACGGAACAGGGAATAGGGAAAAGGGGGGGCTTTCTCCGAATCGTGGACAAGATGTTCAATCAGGTCAATCGTAATACCTTTGATGCCACCAGCTTTGAAACCGAGCTCCGCAAAAAGACGATGAAAGTGAACCCCGAAGTGAAAAGGGATATTAAAGGACGCGGAGCCGATGACGAAGTCGATTTTGAGCAGATCGATAATGACACCGGAATTCTGGAGGAAAGCGGTAAGGCAAGAATAAACGAGAGTCTCGGTTTCATTCAGATCGAATCAAAAGCCGCCAACGACGGTGCCCAGCGCGAAACACAGGTCACCATCAACGAAGAACAGGGTATGGACCGGTTTTTAGCTGAAGACAGTAAAAACAGTTATCGGGCCAAAGAAGCGGACGGTCAGGACGATCTCTCATTGGCCGTGTACACCGATGCGGGAAGAACCGTGGAGCTCGACCTGCACGAGGTTCGGGTACTCAAAGAATATCTGAAACAAAAGGAGGCGGAGCAACTGGATGAAGCAGGCTAAGCCTTACCGCGAAGTTCTTTCGTTTTTTTGTCGTATTGAAGAACCGTGTCCACATAGGTGGCATGAGACCAGGTTAAAGGCGCGACAGAAAGCGGTTCCCCGTTAAAAGGACTGACCTGCTCCGGCATAATACCGGCGGAATTCGCCTGTTTGGCGGCCCATTCGATATATGTCTTTACTTCATTCAAATCTTCCTGTTTTTTTGCCAGGGCCATAAGCCATTGGGCGTGCCAAAGGGTGGTAATGATCCAGGGGTTGCCCGGTATATCACGGTAATCACCGGACACCCGCTGGTAATCGTCATTTTCACTTCTGGCCAGTCCGCCAATGTGATTGCGCACCAGCAGTTTTTCGTAAATTGTCTGGTTGGTTCTCACAATCCTCTCATCATCGGGCGCGAGAACGCCCATCATCCACAAAGCGTGCATACTGGCGTCCAGTCCGTAGTCTTTTTTAAGTTCACGGGTTACCGGATTGAGCTCCACGCGTTTGAGAAAACGGCCTTCCTTTTCATCATACAGATGTTCCAGAATGGATTTCTTGATACTCTCGGCCGCCGTCTTGTAACGGCTGGAATGATTGAAATGACCGATGATCGAAGAAAGTTTACTGGCCGCTTCCAGACCGGCGTAAACACAGGCGGCCGTGTAAGAAAAAATTCCGCGCTCCCTTTCCCACAAATCATAAGTCGGAAGTGGCAGTCCTGTCTTCTCGTCCGCGAAATGGCTCATAAAATTGCCGGCCGCGCGAATCAGCGCCTCGTACATTTCCTGAATGAATTCAATGTCTTTGTACTTCTCCCAGTGCCGCCACAAAGCGTAAGTCACAATAGCGGTCTCATCTTCCTGAATCGGCATCTGCATTTCACCGTCTTTGTACCATGGGTGCCAGCTGGAGCCAACCGATTCATCCGGATTGTATTTGTGAAGCAGATAGCCTTCCTTAGTCATGGTTTCGGCGCAGAACTGAAAGAAGCGTTTAGTGATTTCACCGTATCCGGCCTGGTCCAGCGCGATGCTTACCCATGCTCCGTCGCGGGGCCACATGTAGGTGTAGGTGTCTTTGTTGAACTTCATAATATCCGAATCATTGGCGGCAATGATGGCTCCCCGGTTATCTATCTGGGTGCGGATTATCAGCAGACTCTGTTTATATTCTTTCAGCAGTTTAGGATCCAGTTCCAGGTGTTTGTCGGCATCTTTGTTCACCCAGCTGATCCAGTAGTTGATGGTGTTTTTCAGAAGTTTTTCGGGGTTTTCATGCAGAATAAATTCGTGCATGTCCTCGACCTCATTCAGATCTTTTCCGGCGCAAATCCAGACATACAACGTTTTTTCTTCCTGGGCTTTGAGTGACACGTTGAACTGCACGGTGGAATCCACCGATCCCTGTTCAATCGGATGCTCGTGCAGATTGCCGTCCTCGGCATCGCGCCAGGTGCCTTCAAGTCCTCGGTATTCGCTCTTGCCTGTGGTAAAGGAATCGACTCCGGCTTTGCCGTTCTGCATGCCGCAAATCCAAAAATAGCGCCGTTTGCGGTAATGGATCATGGCCTTGTATTCCGGATCATAAAAAGCGGTGTCCTGTTGCTTGTCGCCGTACAAATGAAAATCCTGATTGAAATAAATCTTCAGTTCACGGTCATAGGTGGCTTCATTACGTATCCTGACCTTTCTAACAAATACGTTTTCGCTGTGATAGACGAAATCGTTAAAATCCAGACGCAACAGCAATTCAACATTACGTGACCGGCTGTCGGTCACAAGGGTTTCAGGCATGTAATTGATCTCGTGCTCCCAGTGTCCGTCATTCAGCCATGAAAATTTGTTGTCCACAAAAACCCCAACACGGTGCCAGTGCTGAAAATCGATATGGTCCTCCATTCCTACATAAGGGAAGTAAAGGTCTTCCAGCAGATTCTGCTTGTTGATGCAGGCGAGCAGATTCCCGTTTCCTGTGACGGCGGCTCTTGGCATGTTTTAGAATTTTAAATTTTAATCAGTTTTTGCTCAAAGTCGTTGAGAGTATTCATGTAAGTGATGTACGCGTCATAAGGCGATTCATAGCACGAAAAGTAGGCGTGCACGTCGCCATCGTTCCAGTACTTGGTGCACATGTAATAAAAATGATCAGAGGTCTGAAGCCTGCGCCACGTATTCTCAAGTTCCTCAGCCTTCTTCTTGGTCATTTTAGAGGCGGACTGATGAACCGTCGGCTCCAGTTCAAAGATCCTCCGCAGCGCCGATTCCTGCATGGGGTTGCTAACCCAGGCGGAAAGGTCACGCTCCATATCGGCCCAGCTCATGAGGTAGGGCACGTGGACCCGACCGACCGGTTTGTAAGCTTTAATCGTTTCGGATGGCGTTTTAAAACCGATATTCCGCCTCAGCAGGGCTTCAGGCAAATGTCTCATGAATTCAAAAATTCCCGTGTCTTCCCACTGATGTTCGCCAAAAGTTTCGTAGTCCATAAACAAATTGATCGTGTCGCCCATGATCGCGTCCAGCCAGGCGGCGTATTTGTCGGTGGTCAGCGGCCATTCACTCCAGGTCCGGTTGCTGAATCGAAAGGCAATATCATCCGACAATTTGTAGCATTTAAGAAGCAGGGCGATATCCCTGCCTTGCCGGCAGGCAGGTTTTTTTGGTGCCTTATTGACGGCCATCTGTCTGGCTATCTTTCGGTCTGCCGGGTGCAGGTCGACTTTTTCCGGATTATAAACAAAATACGGACTCTTCCATTCAAGGTAGTGGTCCCAGCCCTCGGCCAAAATTCCCTTAAAGCCCATTTCACGTATAAACTCGGCTATTTCACTGGAGTAAATCAGTTCCGTGTTTCTGAAAACCGTCGGCTTCTTTTTGAAAAGTTTGTAAATGAGTTTTTTTTGCTTAATAATCTGCTCCGCGAATTCTTTTTTGGAATACAGCCACGAAAGTGAGTGGTAATAAGTCTCGCAGAGCACCTCTGCCTGACCTGTGGCGATAATTTTTTTGAACGAATCCAGCACTTCTTTTCCAAGTTCCCCGAATTGCAGGCACTGGTCTAAAAAGACCCCAGAAAAACTGTAACTCACCCTGAATTCAGGATGCTTTTCCAGTAATTCCAGCATCAGCGCGTTGGTAGGCAGATAACATTTGCGGGCCACTTTTTCAAAAATAGCCTTATTTTCAAAAGTCGCGGGTCCCTCAAAATAGTCGTCTTTATTGCCGACTTCAAAAACATTGCATTTGCTCAGTCTGTAAGGCTGGTGAACCTGGAAGTAGAAACAGACTGTTTTGTTGTATCCGTCATGGCGGACAGATTTTTTGTTTTTCATTTTCCCCTTGTAAATGATTATTTGTTAATAGCTTTTTGGTAAACTTTTGTAATTTCGCCGGCTTGTTTCTGCCAACTCATCTTATCCAATTCCTCTTTGCTTCGCTCTCTGAGCGTTCGGTGCAAATCCGGATAACGCAGGGCAGCAATAACTTTATTGGCCATTTCATCGATGTCCCAGAAGTCCACGCGAAGAGCGTTGCGGATAACTTCGCTGATGCCCGACTGTTTGGAAATAAGTACAGGAGTTCCCTGCTTAATGGCTTCCAGCGGGGTAAGGCCAAATGGCTCTGAAACCGAGGGCATCACGTACAAATCAGCTTCGGCATAAGCCCGGCTGATCTCATCTCCTTTCAGGAAGCCGGAAAAGAGCACGTTTCGTTCAATGCCCAAATCGATCGACAGGCGGATGATCTGGTCCATCATGTCGCCGTCGCCGGCCATCACGAATTTCACCCGTTTCATATGGTCGAGAACTTTCTTTGCCATCTTCAGGAAATAATCCGGCCCTTTCTGCATGGTCATTCGCCCTAAAAACAAAACCACTTTGTCAGTCGGGTTTATGTGATGGGACTTATGATAGGTGCTGAAAGCCTGCCTGCCGGTAGGCAGGTTCGGCTGCACAGCATTGTGCACCACGTCGATCTTCCATTCCTTGATGCCGTAATACTTCATCAGCATCTTCTTGGTATATTCCGAAACTGCGATCACACGGTCGGCGTGTTCCATGCCCCGTTTCTCCAAATCGTAAACAGCCTGATTCGGGGTGTCGCCGCTGCGGTCAAATTCTGTGGCATGCACGTGCATAATATGTGGCTGGCCCGAAATCTTTTTGGCCTGAATGCCGGCTTCGGTGGTCAGCCAGTCGTGGGTATGAATAATGTCATGCGGAATATGCCTGGCATGCACGGCCGCTTTGGCCGCGTAGCGATACACTTCCTCCAGCATATTCTGGCTGTAAATAGTATTAGGCTCTTCTTTAAGCAGTTTCTTCAGATTCTCCCAGTAGGCGTCGTTACTGGTGGCGTAGGGGGAATAAAGGCCGGTGGCCACGTGTTCGATTTCAACTATTCCTCCTGATTCACCCGCCGAAAGCACTTTGAATGAGTCCGGGCTGTACATCTGCATGGCCGGAGTGGTTTTGGGCAGAACCAAAAACACAGCGTGATTGTGACTCAGCAGTCCTTCTACGATGCCCTGACAGGCAACACCCAACCCTCCGCTTTGAATGGGGGGAAACTCCCACCCATACATGAGCACTCTCATGCTGTTTTTGTTTTTATTGATTTAAATCCTTTAATTATATCAAAAAATGGCCTGATTTTCAAGGGTTTTTATGTATAAAATAGCCAAAAAATGACTTTCAGTCAGGATTGGCTTTTTAAGGCCGTTTTAGGACACATTTTCCATAGCCATCATGGCCGCCCCCAGAGCGACCGACGTATTCCTGCCGGCATCCACGATTTTTGGTGATCTGCCGTCAAGCGATTTACCCGCGATTATCCGTTCCAGTTTTTTCTTTTTTTTCGCCAGGTAGTAATGATAAATCGAACCGCCCAGTACAAAGACTTCCGGATTGAAGATAAGATGAAGGTTAGAAAGACCGATGCCCAGTTGCTCCAGAATGTACTTTTTCACTTTCGGGCCGTTGGCGTCTTTGCCTTTAGCCTTCAGCATTCCGGAGATTTTGGCAAGGTAAGACCCGCTGGTATTTTGCTCGAGCGTTTTCAGGGGGCCGTGCTGATTAATTATCATATGACCCACCTCGCCCGCGTAACCGGAAGCTCCGTAAACCAGTTTTCCTTCATTAAGAATCGCTCCGCCAAGGCCCGTTCCCACCATTACCGCTACAATATTCCTGCGCTTCTTTAACTGAGGACGTTCTTTTTCGGCCCACAAAAAAGCGTTGATGTCATTATCGACGTAAACAGGTCTTTTAAAACGGTCTTCAATAAACTTTTTGAGCGGATAATTTTTTCGCGTTGGAAGATGAGGGGCTTTCACAAGCGTTCCTGTATGATAATTGACGATGCCCGGAACCGCGATGCCGATCGCTTTGATGCCGCTGTTAAAATGCCGCTCAATAAGACAAATTAGCTGATCGGTAAAGCCTTTTTCACCCTTCTTCGTCTGAGTCAGCACTTTCGCCTCCTCTACTACCCGCATTTTTCTGTCAAAAGTCTGCAGAAGGATTTTCGTCCCTCCCACATCGATCCCCATGATTTCAGAGCGTTTCCTGGACATTGTCTATTGGTTTATTTCGACCCAGACAGGGAGATGATCAGAATAGTCGATATGAACGACACCCGCATTGACTATTTTAACATCCGGGCTGGCAAAGAAAAGGTCGATGTGCCGGGTGGGTGAGACACTGGGGAAAGTAGGCTGATCGATAACGCGTCTCAGGCCCGTCAGACATATGAATTCATCAACTTCTTCAAGTCCTTTGTGAATATTGAAATCCCCGCAGACCAGATGCGGGCGCTGGCATTTTTTCAGAATTCCTGTCAGTTCTTTAAGCTGTCTGCGACGCACTCGCCGGCTTAAAACCGCCAGATGCACGGTAAAAATGCTGATTCCTTCCGCAACAAATTCCTGCACCAGTTTCTTCATGCCTGATTTCAGCTGATGCGTCCTGAATTCACCTTTCCTGTTTGACAGAATGGCGTCGTGCTGTCTGCGGATCATAGTCATATACTGCCAGATGGAATGGTGGCGATACTTGGTCACTGATTTAAAGTAGGGGAGCTGTAGCTTCCTGGCAATCTGCCGGGCCTGAGAGCGAAAGCGGTTTCTGAATGAACCGTTATCCACTTCCGCCATACATAGCACGTCGGGTTTCTCTTTTTTAAGGGCTTCAGTCATTTTTTTCATCGCGCGCAGAGGCAGCCAGAAAAAACGAAAACTCCGGGTAAGATACTGCCTCCATGAGCCATTCATTCCTGTACCGTAAGCTATGTTGTAAAACATGACCTTCATTGTGGATGAGTATTTTTTTGCGTGCTATAATCATGACAATTAAAGCAAAGAATCATGAAAAAAAGAAATCTATTCTTAATTCTCGCCCTGATCATTTTTACCGCCCTGCCGGCTTATGCCGACAGCCTGGAAAGCGTGCGCGTGATTAAATTCTGGGATGACACAGACGATCTTGTCGTGGAAAGAAGCAATGGGGACAGGCTCCTTTTGCAGCATAATCCTGCTTGCCGCACTATGTCCACAGAGTTCCCCATGCAGATTCTTTGGTCGGGCGACAAAGTAACAAAGGCAAAAGTGGCGGTCAATGAAATCTGCAAGGTTTACAATTTTGGCCCCTATTCCTCCGATCTTACGATTTTAAAACGTATTCCCGCATCCAACGTCCTGACAACGGAACACCTGGCCGAGGTCAACTGGAAGGGCAGCCGTTATGAAATAGATTATGGGGCTGGTTGTAAGTATCTGAGAGATTACGAGAACAAAGAGGCTTACGTTTACACGCCGCAATCAAGCCTGAATGGTGCCACGCTGTACCTGCCAAAAGTAAAGGGAAAATGTGAAATCAAGTCAGCAACTTTTTTAGAAACAATAGAACCAGACTCAAGTGTACTGGAATCACCAATAAGGAATCTTCAGTATCAGGCCGAAAACAATCAGGCTCTCTTAAGTTGGGATGCCTTCCCCGATAACGAAATCTGGTACGTTTTTGTTGCCCACAGCAAATATCCGATAGATTCGAATGACTTCACTTTAAGTCAGATGCCCGCCCTGAGGCGCGCCCGCGGTAATTCCATACGGATTCTTCAGCTGGTCAATGATCAGCCCTATTACTTCTACATTACCGCCGGTAACAAGGAAGGGGAATTGGCTCCATGGACGGAACTTTACATTACACCCGTGCAAACCACGCGCCGCATCTGCAATAATCCGGATCCCGAACCCTTCCAGGTTGAGATGACGGAAAATGAAAATGCTTATCACCTTGTATGGCCCGACCAAAGTGAAAATAGCCGCAGGTATCTGGTAATGGTTTACGTCGACGGGAAACGGGAAACTTTTAAAATAATCGATGGCACGCAGAACTTCTTTGATGTTGAAAAAAAACCAGAATTGTCAGGTACGGGGTTCCGTTTTACCGTGCGCTCGCTCCCAAAAGTACCCACAGAACCCAGGTATTTCGATAGTATATTCTGGAAAAAAAGTTAAATTTCCCTTGCAAAAAGGATTATTTAACTATAAAATCCCTACGCTTTCCGATTGAAAATATTTTTTCAATCTTCAATCTTCAATTAATAAATTATGTCTCACAAAAAAGCAGGTGGCTCCACCAAAAACGGCAGGGATTCAAAAGCGAAACGCTTAGGCGTTAAGCTTTACGCAGGGCAAAAGGTATTGGCCGGGAACATTCTCGTGCGTCAGAAAGGGAATACATTTTTTGCTGGCGACAATGTCGGAACCGGCAGGGATTTTACTCTTTTTGCCCTGAAGAACGGCGTGGTCAAGTTTTCCGAGAAGAGACAGAAGAAGTACGATGGACGCGTTTATCGCAACAAATTTGTAAACATCATGTCGGCCTAAATCACCGTAGCTTTCCGAAATCCATAAAACCATGTAGACTCGTACGTGGTTTTTTAATTTTCATTTATGGCAGAAGCGGGAGATTTTGAACTATTCGGCGCGCCGGCCGCCAAAGAACATGACGAAAAATCAGATGAACAGTTTCGTGAAGAAATGAAGAGGGCTCAGCAGGCGATGCAGCAGCTTCAGAAAGAAGAAGGCAAGGCGCGCGCGCATGATGACAGGCTCGCTCACATTATTGTTCAGTTTCTCTCTCAGCAGGGTGGGGGCGGCACGGACCTCTTTTTGCTGATTTCGCGATGCGTTGCTCAGGACATTCCTTCAGAGCTTATCATTGCGGTCTTGTCGCTGGTGGATCGCACAGCTTCAGAAGAAATTCAGACTATCATCAAAGAGGCCGGAAAGACCGCCCTGGCATTACCTGAATACAAAGATGTTCACGCTCTGAATCCGGCACAAAAAATGGCAATCGATAAATGGATTGGAAATATTACCGTGGCGGCCGCCCATAAACCGCACAGAACTCTGGACAGCGTCCTTATTAAAAGTGTAACTAAAAACACAAACGAGCTTATCAAAGAAATTTCACCGCCTTTCGTTCAGCTTTCGGCCTTTATAATGCGGAATTTTCTGACCATGCAGGAAACTCACATAGACGTAAGTAAGCTGAGGGACTTTATGGAAAACGTCTACTTCAAAATGCTCACCGACCTTGAAGAAATGATGCAGGGGCAGAGAAAGCTCGAAAATAGAAAGAAAGCTTAAGCCTGATTCGCCTTTAGTTCCTCCAGGCTGCTGTGGATTTTAAATACACTTCCGATTCCGAGAACGGAAAAAATATCCTGGATGTTTCTGTTTATTCCCACGATCAGAATCTGGCCCTTTTTTGTGTTCATGATGTTATGCCAGGCCACCAGCTGGCCAATGGCAAAACTGTTCAGATAATTTAGTTTTGAGAATTCAAAAATAAGAATGCGGCCCGGAGTGGCCTGATCTACTTCATTCTGAATCTGCGCGATGGTTTCTTCGGCGTAACCGTCAAAATCACCGTCAAAATAAATGATTTTCGTGTTTGGAAGATCGGAATAATCAGTGATGTTTAGAGTGAGTTTTTGCATTTTTTCAGAAATTAAGATTGGCTATTTGCAGGGCGGACAGGGCGGCTTCGGTGCCTTTGTCGGCTCGGGCTTTTGCCTGAGAAAGGTTGTTGACGGTCAGGATGCCAAATATGACAGGGGTTCCGGTTCTCAGGCTTACGTCCATTATACCCTTAGAACAGGAGCCCGCAATATATTCAAAGTGAGGCGTCTCACCCCGGATGATAACGCCAAGGCTGATAATGACGTCATACTGTTTTGAGGATGCCAGTTTCTGGCAGGCGTAAGGGATTTCAAAAGCGCCCGGCACCTTGACCGTCCTTATATTCTTCTCAGAAACGCCGGATTTCAAAAGCGTGCTCAGACAATTCTTGTATAAAGCGTCTCCGATTTCAGAATTATACTCACTCTGAACAATACCGACTTTCAGGCCTTTGTTGGCCTTAAAGCTTTTGCCGGCGATGTTCTTTTTTATAGAGCTCATTACACTTAGTTCTTAGTCGTTAGTCCTATTTTTTCAGCGTATTTGGCCAGAATGTCTGTTTCAATATTTACTCTATCACCCACTTTCAGAGTGTGTAAATTGGTGTTCTCCCAGGTATGCGGAATAATTCCGACACTAAACTTCTCGCCATCCACATCCATCACGGTCAGGCTGATGCCGTTGATGGCGATAGAGCCAGTCTGAACCACATAACAGCTTAAATTCTCCGGAATTCTGAAGGTCAGATGATAAGCATTCTCCACAATCTTCATTTCCAATAGCTCAGCAGTGCCTTCCACATGCCCAGCCACAATATGCCCTTCAAAACGCTTGGAACCAAGTATAGCCAGTTCCAGATTCACCAAATCATTCTTCTTTTTGAGCCCCAAGGTGGTTCGCTCAAAAGTAATCGGCATCACATCAGCTTCAAAAGAATCCTTATCTTTTTTAGTTACAGTCAAACAGGCGCCATCCACAGAAATACTGCTGCCAATTTTCAATTCTTTGGCAAGTTCAGGTGCTTTGATAATAATTACATTCTTTTTTACACTGTTAACTTCGCCTGTGTTTTCAATGATTCCAGTAAACATCAGTCCTTTTTTAAAATAGCATGAAAGGCGTCTTGGGGAAGACTCACCGAGCCCATCTGCTTCATTCGTTTCTTCCCTTTCTTCTGTTTTTGAAGTTGTTTGTTTTTACGGGTGACGTCGCCGCCATATAATCCAGCCGTTACATCTTTGCGGAAGGCCGAAATAGTTTCACGGGCCACAATTTTTCCGCCAATAGCCGCCTGAATAGGAATGGCAAACTGGGCGCGCGGAATCACTTCTTTCAGCTTTTTGGCGAGCCGCCTGCCCAAAGCCTCGGCCTCGGTGCGGTGGCACATGGTGGCCAGACTATCCACCTTGTCTCCCGCGATCATAATATCCAGACGAACCAGATTCTCTACACGGTATTCGATAAACTCATAGTTCATAGAGGCGTAACCACTGCTGACATTTTTGAGACCATCATAAAAATCGATGATCACCGTGGCCAGAGGCATTTCAAAAAACAAAAGAACACGATCCGCGTCGATATAAGTCAGGTTTTTGTGAGTACCACGGCGTTGCTGAACGAGTTTCATCACTCCGCCCACCGTGTCTTTGGGGCAGACTACTTCCATTTTAATCCAGGGCTCTTCGATGGAATTAATGATAGACGGATCAGGCAGCATGGACGGAGCCGAAATAGTGATCTGTTCGCCGGACTTCATGTTCACCCGATACGAAACCGAGGGAGCGGTCACAATAATGTCCACATCATACTCGCGCTCAAGCCTTTCCTGAACGATGTCCATGTGCAGAAGCCCCAGGAATCCACAACGGAATCCGGAACCCAGGGCAGGGGACTGATCCGGTTCATAAATCAGAGCCGAGTCATTCAGGGTCAGTTTTTCCAGGGCGTCGCGAAGCATTGGAAAGTCGTCGCCTTCCGTGCAGTAAATTCCCGCGTAAACCATGGGCACCACTTTTTTGTAGCCCGGCAAAGGGGTGGCCGAGCTAATTTTCTCCTTCTCTCCTTTCCAGATAGTATCACCGACGCGAGCTTCGCCGACTGACTTCAGGCCGGTCACCACATATCCCACTTCGCCAGGCAGAAGAACGTCCTTGGGCTCAAACTTGGGGCGGAAGTAGCCCAGCTCCGTCACATCTATGTCAGTTTTGGCATTCAGAAAACGGAGCTTATCGCCTTTCTTAAAAGTTCCCGAAACCAAACGCACATAACTCACTACACCGCGATAAGTATCGTAAACTGAATCAAAAACCAGCGCCTTAGCTTCGTCATCGGAATTGATTGAGAGTTGTTTCCGAAGACCTCCTTCCAGAGGATTTGGCACCCGATCGATGACCGCTTGCAGGACTTCTTCAACATTCTGTCCGGTTTTGGCCGACACCTCAATCACCTCATCACGGGGAATGGCTAACATGTTTTCAATCTCATCTTTAACCCGCTCAGGATCCGCCTGAGGCATATCGATTTTGTTGACCACCGGAATAATGGTCAGATTGTGTTCCATAGCCATATACAGGTTGGCCAGCGTCTGGGCCTGAATACCCTGCGTCGCGTCCACCACCAGAATCGCGCCTTCGCAGGCAGCGAGTGAACGGCTCACTTCATAGGTAAAATCCACATGGCCGGGGGTGTCGATCAGGTTCAGAATATAACCTTTGTAGTCCATGCGAACCGGTTGCAGTTTAATCGTAATCCCGCGTTCCTGTTCCAGCTCCATGGTGTCCAGCATCTGACCATGCTTCATATCGCGTTTTTCAATCGTACTAGTCACTTCCAAAAACCGGTCTGCTAAGGTGGATTTACCGTGGTCGATGTGGGCGATGATGCAGAAATTGCGAATATTTTTCATGCTGACCTATAATAACATACTTTTTTGCCTGACAATCCCTATATACTTCACAGAAAGCGGCCTAAAAATAACGTCGCCATCCACCCCTTATCAAAAGGTATATACAAAAACACTTCGCACATAACTGAGTTAAAATGAATGCAATTATTGATAGTTGATAGTTGACAGTAAACTATAAACTATGCTAAAATTTAAACATGACAACAGACACAGCAGAAAAAATCATAAAATATATTGGCGAAAAAGGGCAAACCACTGCCAAAGATTTGAAAAACTACCTTGGAATTAGTAGTCAGGCGCTATTTAAACAATTCGCTAAACTGCTCGAAAACAAAAAAATTTACAAAGTAGGCAGACCGCCTAAAGTCTTCTACTATTTGAATAAGGCACTGCCAAAAGCGAATATCGAGATTGAAGATATAGATGAAAAAACCAGAAAGATTCTTGAAGACTCATTCTTGAATATTACGCCCAAGGGGGAGCGGAAACAGGGTGTAGAAGGTTTTGCTCTTTGGTGTCAAAAAACCAGACAGCCACTTGAAAAAACCGCACGAGAATATGTAAGTACCCTGGAAAAATATAATGCCTTCAAAAAGAATGGGGTTATTGATGGCATTAAAAAATTTAGAAGCTCTTTTCCACAAGTATTCTTGGATCATATTTTCTATCTTGATTTCTACAGTATTGAGCGATTTGGCAAAACAAAATTGGGCCAAATGCTTTTGTATGCAAAGCAAAGCCAAAACAAAGTGCTGATAAAGGAATTGATATCAGATATTGAGCCTCAAATACAACTATTAATTAAGGAATATGACATAGATGCTGTTGGCTTTATACCACCAACTGTTAAAAGAGAGATTCAGTTTATGAAAGAACTGGAGAACAATTCCTTACTTAGCATACCAAAAATCAAAATAGTTAAGGTCAAAACAGAAATCGCAGTTCCGCAAAAAACATTAAGTAAAATTGAAGATCGCATTGAAAACGCGCGCTCAACTATTATTGTCGACGAGAACCAAAAATATAAGAATATATTGCTTGTGGATGATGCAGTTGGTTCCGGCGCCACATTGAATGAAACTGCTTCACAAATCAAAGATAAGGATATATGCCGAGGTAAAATCATTGGACTCGCCATAACAGGCAGCTTTAAAGGCTTTGATGTTATAAGCGAAGTTTAAATCACTAATTCATGTATTGAAAGGCGAACCAGATAAGTTCTTATACTTCAATAAATGTTGTAGGTGCTAATCTCAAGCGTGATGCTAGAGCAAGTAATAAAATTTGTTAATAAATCTTTTGAAAAATGTGCAACAGGAAAAAGTGTTGCTCATTTCGAAAGCACGCTCCATTGGATTAAGGAACTAAGACCGGAAGCTGATGAGCCCATACTAATCGCAGCATATGCACACGATATACAGAGGGCTTTTAGAGAAACAAATACTGAAAATACATTCAAAAATATCGAATTGAATGATCCAGATTTGTTAAAACATCATCAGCAAGAAGGCTCTAAGATAATTTGTAATTTTTTGGAAAGTAAGGGTTACGATAAGAAAGGCATAAAAAGAATCGGCAATATGATCGCCCACCATGAAGAAGGGGGTGATGAGGAGTCAGATTTAATAAAAGATGCTGATAGTATCAGTTATTTTTATACGAATGCCAATAAACATGTTACAGAAACAGTAAAAACTCTTGGCAAAGAAAAAATCCGTAACAAAATCGATTGGATGTATAACCGAATTACATCTGAAAAGGCAAAAAAAATTGCAAAACCAAAATATCTTGAAACGGTCAACAAATTGAAAACATTTAAAACGGTTATGCTAAAATGAGGCAAATAAAGAAAAAATTATGCCGACTAAAAATCCAAAACAATATTTTTACCAATTTTCGGCTGAAGAGGCCATTCAGAAGCTCAGAACGGACGGTAAAAAAGGCCTGACTCAGTCTGAAGCAGAAAAGCGGCTTACGCAATACGGTCACAATGAACTCAAAGAAGGCAAACGAAGACCCATGATCTTTCGTTTCTTTGACCAGTTCAAGGATTTGCTAATCATCGTTTTAATCGTTGCCGCGTTTTTGGCCTACTATTTAGGTGATTTTAGGGGCGGCACCATTCTTCTGGTAATCGTCTTTGTGAATTCGGTGATCGGTTTTTATCAGGAGTACAAAGCCGAAAAAATTCTTGAATCCCTGAAGCGCATCATTCAGGCCAAAGCCATCGTGATCCGGGAGGGGAAAAGGCTGGAAGTAGATCAGTTCAGCCTGGTTCCCGGTGACCTGATTTACCTGGAAGAGGGCGGCTCTGTTCCGGCGGATGTTCGCCTGACCGAAACCACCAATTTTAGTACCAACGACTTCGTTCTTACGGGCGAGTCAGTGCCTCAGGAAAAGTGGGCTGATCTGATCATCGACCACGAAACCACCCTGACCAATCAGGACAACTCGGTTTTTATGGGTTTGACGGTAGCCAAAGGAAACGCTTACGGTGTGGTTTACGGAACGGGCATGGACACGGCCATCGGACGCATTGCCAAGCAGACCGAAAGCATTCATCACGATCTGTCGCCCCTTCAGCGTGAAATCAATATTCTGGCGAAGTCCCTCACCAAAATCGCGGGAGTCATCGCTCTTTCCCTGTTTATCATCAACTTCTTTTTGAACGTTGGTGAGGCCGAAAGCATACGTCTGAGTATTCAGCTTTCTATCCTTTTTGCCATCAGTGTGGCGGCGGCTTGCGTACCTCAGGGGCTTCCTGCCCAAATTTCGGTAGCCCTCAGTTTGGGGGTGGGCCGGCTCGCCAAAAAAAAGGCCGTGGTCAAAAAACTGTCCTCCGTCGAAACATTGGGTTCCACCACCGTCATCTGTTCCGATAAAACCGGCACCCTGACCAAAAACGAGATGACCATTACTCACTGTGTCATTCTAGACTGCCAGACCAAAAAAGGATGTGAAGCCAGAGTGTTTGAAACGACCGGAGAAGGCTATGAACCGAAAGGCTCAGTGCTGGAGAACGGCAAAAAAATCGACAAAAAAACTTTTGAATTTCTTAAGCAATTTTTTGAAGATGGTTTTTTGGCCAGCAACGGGCGCGTGGAACCACCCGATAAAAATCATCGCGGCTGGTATGCCATCGGTGATCCCACCGAGGCCGCCTTCACTCCGCTGGCCATGAAGGTGGGGCTAAAACCGGCCGACCTCGATAAGCGCTTTCCGCTTTTTCATGAACTTCCTTTCGATTCCGACCGCAAGCGCATGACCATTATCCGCCAGCACAAAGGTAAGCACATCGGTTACATGAAAGGGGCCATCGAAAGCATTTTAACGGTATGCGACAAGGCGAAAATCGGAGGAGAAATTGTGCCTTTAACGGATGGAATGCGAAAGTCCATCATGAAACAGGGGGACCATTTCAGCGCTCAGGCGCTTAGGGTCATTGCCCTGGCTTACCGGGATTTTCCAAAATCCGAAAAGACTTTCAGTATCAAAAAAACCGAGAAAAACTTCATCTTCTCCGGTTTTGTTACCATGATCGACCCGCCCCGCCTGGGCGTAAAGGAGGCAATCGAGCGGGTATATAAAGGAGGCATGCGCGTGATGATGATTACGGGCGATAACGAAATCACGGCCAAGGCCATAGCTGAGCGCATTGGTATGAAGCACGATGACGGGGAGCTTCCGGTTTATAACGGCGACCAGATTAAACGGTTGTCCGACCAAAAGCTGAAAAAAATTCTGAAGGCCCGCTCCGTCATCTTCTCGCGCGTGTCACCCCAAGACAAGTACCGGCTTGTAACCCTGCTCAAACAAATGGGCGAAGTGGTGGCTGTGACCGGTGACGGAGTAAATGACACGCTCAGCCTGAAGCGTTCCGACATCGGTGTGGCTATGGGTAAGATGGGTTCCGAAGTCGCCAAAGAAGCCTCCGAAATCGTTCTGCTCGACGATAACTTCAGCACCCTCACCCGCGCCATCGGTGAAGGCAGAACAATTTTTGCGAACTTAAGACATACCATTCTTTCATCCATTACCTCCAACAACGGCGAGCTGACCTGCGTGCTGTTGGGCTTTATCGGTGTTGCCTTTGGTCTTCCCGCGCCAATTACGGCGGTTCAGATTCTGGCTATCGACCTGGTTGGTGAAATGTTGCCCCTCACTGCCATGACTTTCGATCCGCCGGAGAAGACATTGATGGAAAAACCGCCCCGTGATCTAAAAGACCATATTATCAACCGCCAGAGTTATCTGAACCTGATCTTCTATGGTTTCTGGATGGGGGCCGCCGGATTCTTTAGTTTCTTTATGGTTTACAAGTTCGGTTCCGGCACCGTCGAATCCGCCCGCGCTGCCGCTTACACCGGCATCATTTTCTGCCAGTTTATGAACATTCTAAGCCGAAGGTCAGAGCGGACGATCTTCACCCGTCATCTGTTTACCAATCCTCAGCTCTGGGGCTCTTTTGTAATTTCACTCATTGTCATTTCACTTCTGATTTACATTCCTTCCCTCTCAATTTGGTTCGGATTTGGCAGTTTGACAACAGGCGATCTGACCTACCCTCTCATAGGCGCTGTCGCGTTTTTGATACTTCACGAGACCGGTAAGCTATTTAATTTTTTGCGGCCATAGTTGTAACTGCTCACACCCCCTCCTGCCATAGTTTTGTTGACATATAATAGGAAAGATTATAGGATAATTTTCCTAAATAATAACTCCTAATAAAGATGCCTAATTCAAAGAATAAGCCGGACCCGAAAGATCATGTGGCAGCAGCTCTTGTTACACAAGGAGAGAGGAAAATTCGGGTAGATACTTTTATCCGGAGGGATCTTCCTGAAACTATGGGGTTCCCCGGAAAGGTAATAGCAGAGTGCGTGGCAAGGTTGGCGATTAAACTTAGCTTCAGGCGGGATGCGCTTAGTGACGTCTTAGAACGTGGCCGGGAATGTGAGAAAAATGCCTCAGGCAGAACTTCCGTAGGCTATTCCAAAGCCTATGCCGATAAATGGGAAGGCATTTTTGGCAACAAGGTAGGAAGCGATTTACCTAATTAAAAAACGAGGATGCAGGACGTTATCTTGCACCCTCGGAAGGGACCGGAACCAGTCCGATCCGGAAGGCACCCCCGGAGAGCGCTTTTTATTGTATTACGCCACGGAGATAGCCCGCAGTCGGCCCAGCTGGAATTGAACCAGCGACATTCGGGTTTTTACCCCGGTGCTCTGCCAAGCTGAGCTATGGGCCGTCGGTGTGCTATAGTAATTTGGCTTTTGCCTGAAGTCAATTGATGGAAAAAACCGAAGGCTTAATCAGAAGTTTTTTTGTCAGTTTTAACCAATAAAGTCCGCATTTCTTCGGGATATTCCGGGTCGATTTGTTTTGGGACGAACCATTCAACCTGTCGGGAGGATTTGTGGACTTTATCAACCACCCCAAGCACTAAAGCAAAAATCGCCATACGTATTGGGATGCCATTATCAGTCTGACGAAAAATCCCAAGGTTTCTAAGTCCATTCAAGTCGTGATCCAGTTCATTCGATTCAGGTCGGCTGTCTCGTGGGAGAGGGTGTAAAATCAACACAGTTTTTTTGCAGTGCTTTTTTACAATATTCCGGTTAATTTTATACATTCCCTGAAAATGTTGGAATTCTGCTTCTGACTCGAAACATTGCTCCTGAATCCGTGTGTCATAAATCACATCGGCGTCATTGATTCCCTCAGCGAGATCCTTCACGGTAACTATTTTGTGGTTATGGTTTTTGTCCATGATGTATTCACAAGTTTCATGCGGCATTTGGAGCTTAGGAGGAGCAATAAATTTGAATCTAATGTTTTTGTGGAGAGCCAGTAGCTTCGACAGAGAATGTACAGTCCGTCCGTTTTTCAGATCCCCGATCATAGCGATGGTCATTCCATCGATTTGCGCAAGTTCACGGTACAGAGTGTAGATGTCAAGTAACCCTTGCGTAGGGTGTTCTCCCGGGCCGTCTCCCCCGTTGATAACGGGAATTTGGGTTGCATCTGCGAATTCTTTCACTGCTCCTTCTTTGGGGTCACGTACAGTCATTACATCGGCGTAGCCGCTTATGACCCGGCTAGTATCATGTATGGATTCTCCTTTTACAATTGATGAAAAACTTACCCCAATAATGTCTCTCACTGCACCTCCGAGTCGATTAAAAGCCGATCCAAAACTCACTCGCGTGCGGGTACTGGGCTGAAAAAAGATATTAGCGAGAACCGCTCCTTCCAAAACACGTGTAATTCGTTCGCGACTGGCATAAGGAAGCATTTCATCAGCTACTTCCATAATATGCTTTACATCTTCAAGCGTCAGATCATTAACGGATAAAATATCGGCACCTTTAAAATCCATATTTAATAATTAGGGGGACTAATCTTTTCAAGGCTGATCCGATTAAATACATTCTGTATAACTTGCGTGGCCTCTCTGTCGGATTGATTATCGAAGGCGGGTAAATTTAACTGCTCCTGAATACGAATCGACGAACCATAATTATTACGTCCTTTGGGGTAAGTCAGATAAAAGGGGATGTTATCAGGGCTAAAACCCCATTTCCTATAATAATCACAGGAGCCTTTCATTGAAAGTATATCTCCTGAAGAATGCAGAATAGCTTGCACCAGCGGTTTAAATTCAGGGTGCTGAAGAAAAGTCGGAATATTTGCCTCAATAATATCCCCTCCGAATTCAGCCACGATAACATCAGGCGCTTCTTCATTCAGACGGTTAATCAGTGTACGAATGGCGGGAATATATCGTTCTGCTGTTGTATATGTAGATGGTAACCCCACATCAGGGAAATCCAGGAAGATATCCGCCCCAGCGTCGCGTAATTCCAGTAAATCACGATAACGTCCCGTTCCGGCCATTTTACTGGCTGCCACTATTAGCCCTTGTGCTTTTAGCGCGCGGATCAGAACGGCAGCTGTAGTGGTTTTGCCTAATTCCGCTCCGCTCCCCAGATTGGCTATGATAGGAGCCGAGGGTTTCAGCTTTCTATCCCATTCAGGAAATAGATCACACAGGTTCAGATTACGACCTTTTTCTTGCAGAAGTCCTAGAACCTTTAGTCTGGTCGGTGTCTGGATCATACGTGCAGGAATTTCCCGTATACAGCCAACAATTCCTCCATGGCACATCAGATCAACAATGTTGTCACTACTAATATTCCAGCCTTCTTCAGGAATTTCGCCGAATTCGGAGGTGCCGGTGCGTCGGTTGCCGAACACAACAATCACACGGTCTCCACGATAGATTCTTTCATCCCTTCCATAATAGTCTTCAATACGGATGGTGGAACCGGAGTCGGTTGTCACTTCGGCAAGGGCAAGATCACCTTCGTGCGCTTTTCCTTCTTTTGAGAGTTCGGTATTACTCCAATTGAAGTCGGGCTGGCGTATATTGGATGCGACCAATTTTACACGGTGCCCGGCCACTTCAATAGGTTGATGGGTGTCTGAACATAATGGTGCGCGAAGCAGTTGAAAGACAAAAAGGATTTGTTCCCGGACGTCATGAAGCTTTTGTTCTGCCTCAGTCTGAACCTGGCCAGCATTGTCTTTGCAGGTTCCAATTAGGCCTGCCTCCTCGCTTATAAGCCTATAAATACGCTGCACAATTTCTATTCTTTCAGGTGAGTTAGCTAAAACTCGCGGAGTGCCTTTAGGCCACAGCTTCAACTGAAGGCGTTTTTCAATGACTCCAATCATCGATTCATAATCAGCGTGGGGCATGTCTACCATTTCATCTTCTTATTTAGAGGATGAGCAACATAGCAGAAATTATGAAAAAGATAAAGACAATTCCGTAGAACCAATGGCTTTTAATCCGTTTTATAACATTACGGCCAATAAAAGTGCCAACAAAGGAAAGAAAGACAAATGGTAGAGCCTGAACAAAGGTGTCTCCCGTAATCACACCGTTCCAGGAATAGATGACAATTTTGGGAATGTTCATAAAGAAGGATGTCAGGGCATAAGTGGCGATATAGGATTCCTTCAAAAGGCCGATACTTAAGAAAAGCGGCCCTTTAATTACATTCCCACTGCCAAGCAGTCCGGAGAAAAAGCCGTAAAGCAAGCCGAAAAGAGGAATTGACTTCTTGCTCTGTTTTTTTGAAATAAAAGTGTGAAGATCATTTAAGAGAAACAAAATAATCGCGACTCCCAATATTTTTTCAAATAAATAAGCCGGTAAATAACCTAAAAGAACACTACCTGCCAGCACACCAGGAATAGACCATAGTATGATGATTTTGGCTATTTTTTTATTGGCGTGCCCCTTAAAAAAAATCAGTTTGTTAATGTTCTGCACCAGAAAATACACTGTTATAATTCCGACACTGGCTTTAGGGCCGTAAATGATGGCGGCAAAGGGTATCAGAATAAAACTTCCGATTCCTAAAGAGGAGGACACAATAGAACTAAAAAGGACAATGCAGTAAAAAAGAATCAGATTCTGGGAAATTAAATCGGTAAGTATTTCAAGCATTATATGACGATCAATTTTAAATGGCTCATTTCACGAACGGCGAAGGAAATTCCTTCGCGGCCGATGCCGCTTTTTTTAATGCCGCCGAAGGGAAAGGATTCAATGCGAAAACCCGGACCCTCGTTTATGATTACGGCGCCAGTGCGGATTTCTCTGGCGGCTTTAAACGCTACATTAATATTACAGGTGCAAATTCCGGCTTGCAAACCGTATCGTGTGGAATTTGTAATTTGAATAGCCTCTTCGAGTGTTTTGAAGCGAACAATTGGGGCAGTAGGACCAAATGTTTCTTCGGTGACTATCTCACTTCCCGGATCCACTTCATCTAGTACAGTTGGAGTGTAAAGTGCCTTGTTCCTTTCGCCTCCGTACAAAAGCTTTGCGCCATCCTGAATGGCCAAACCGACAACGCGCTCAATCCTTTTAGCAGCTTCTTCGTCTATTACAGTTCCTACATCTGTTGCTTCGTCGAAAGGATCTCCGCATTTGAGTTGCATAGCAGAGTCAACAAAACGTGGAATGAATCGATCAGCCACCTCTTCATGGACTAGTAGACGCTTAATGGATGTACACCGTTGACCGGAATTGGCAAAAGCTCCCTTAACACTAATATCAATGGCTTTATCAACATCTGCATCATCCATGACAATAAAAGCGCTATTGCCACCTAATTCCAAAAGTGTTTTTTTGACCCCAATTCGTTCATGAATGTATTCACCAACTTGTGTACTTCCAGTAAAAGTGACCATATCAAAATGAGGATTTCTGAGTAATCGGTCTGTGGTTTTATTGATATCACAAGTCAGCACAGAAAGCATTTGCGGAGGTAGCCCGTTATTTAACAATATCTCGGCAAAACGAATGGCTGTCAGGGGAGTTTTTTCTGAGGGTTTTAAAACCGTAGTATTCCCGGCAGCAATGGAGGGGCCGATTTTATGAACCACTTGATTAAGGGGGTGATTGAAAGGGGTAATGGCTAAAACCAAACCTACAGGTTGGTAAATAGTCATTCCTATTTTGTTTCTTACTCCCGGAATAATATCTCCCGGAAAAGATTGACCTTCCAGTCGTCTGGCTTCTTCAGCGCAGAAGAGAAGGGCTTGGTTAGCGCGCTCTACCTCATGATAAGTGGATTTTAAGCAGATTCCGGATTCAGAACTAATAAGATGACTTAATTCCTCTCTCCTCTCCTGGACTTCTTCAGCCGTTCCCCTTAAAATCTCATAACGTTCATAAGCTGTTAGCTGAGGATGGTATGCGGAAGCTGTTTTAATAGCCTTTTCAATTGTGTCAATATCGAGTTTTGGAACGGTGCCAATTACTTCTTCAGTATATGGATTACAAACCTCAAAACTGCCCCCACATCCTTCTTCTACCCACTTGCCATTAATCAGATTTTTATATGAATGCATAATTGGAATATGCTTGATTATTTAGATGAGTTAATTAAATTCAATGTCTATGATAGTCTCTAAAGTGAGCAAATATAACACATTGAACGATTTTTTAAAAAGTAAAACCTTTATGAAGATCGCTCTCAGTATGACCGGCTGTAAAAATAACCGTTACGAACTCGACCAAATTCTCCGGTGGGCAATTAAAAACAAGGTACCGGTCGTCGAAGAGTCCGAGGCGGATTTTGCCATTATCAACACCTGTACCGTCACTTCCATTGCCGACAGAAAATCCCGCCAGTTGGTCCGCCGAACCAGGAACAATAACTCCGGACTTAAAACTATTGTATTTGGCTGCGCCGCCCGCGCGCAGAAGAAGGTTTTTGAAGAAATCACTGAGGTCGACGTGCTCTTAGGCAGCATGCAGGAGGTGATAACATATCTGGAATCCAACATAAGCGACATGAAAAAGTGCGATGATGCCAGTCTGATCACTTCGGGCGAAGCTTTCACCCGTTCCCGTGCCCTGGTACAGATTCAGGACGGCTGTGACAATTATTGTTCTTACTGCATCATCGCTTCAGCCCGCGGAAAATCAAAAAACCGCCCACAAAAAGAAATCATCAACGAAATAAATAAACATGTGGCAAATGGTTTTAACGAAGTGGTGCTTACCGGCATCAACATCGGTGCCTACGGCGCCAGCCTTACCACCAGGCCAGATGAAAACAAGTTCGCCGAACTTCTGGAGGCGATATTTGAGCAGACCGGAATCAAAAAAGTCCGCGCCGGCTCGCTCGGCCCCGAGTTTTTCAACGAAAAATGGTACAAAGTTATGCAAAACCCCCGTTTCTCCCGCCACCTTCACCTGTCCATCCAATCAGGTTCCGATTCGGTTCTCAAAAGAATGCGTCGCAACTATACGGCCGGGCAGGTGACGGACGTCATCAAAAAGCTGCGCGGGATTTCACCCGACATTGCCATCACTGCCGATATCATCGTCGGTTTTCCCGGCGAAACGGAAGCCGAATTTAAAGAAACCGTACAATTCGTCAAAAAAAACCGGCTGGCCAAAACCCATATTTTCCCTTATTCGGAACGTCAGAACACGCTGGCGGCAAAAATGGAGCAGGTTCCGGTGAAGCTCAGACGCGAACGGGTGAAAAAGTTACAGGAAGTTGCCGATATATGCCGCAGTGAGTTTATTAAAAGCCAGCTCGGCAAAAAGGCGGAAGTGCTTTGGGAGCATTCCCGCCTGTCCGGCCGGGCCGAAGGTGTAACAGAAAACTACATCCGAGTGCGCGTCATGGGGGCACGGACAGCCGGAAGTATTACTTCCGAAGTGCTGACAACGGAAAACATTGATACCCTTTTATAACTTCCGGCCCGGCGTCTTGTTTACTTGAGGCTTTTTGTCAACTATAATTCGGCCGGAAACATTAAGATTAAACACTTTACCATGATCAAAAAATCTAACACCTCTATAAACGGCTTTCAGAGGTACTTTTTGATGGGTGTTTTGCTCATTCTTTTAGCCCTGCTCATCACCTTTATCAGCCCCTTCGGGGTCGACCTGCTGATTGCCGGTATCATCGTGGCCGCCGTTTATCCGGCGCACAAATGGATAATTAAAAAAATTCCCTTCTCAAGAAGCCTTTCAGCGCTGATCTCGATGATCCTCATCATTATCATCATTCTGCTTCCTTTCACGCTTTTTGGTTTTTTCGTTGCCGAACAGGCGGCCGATGCTTATGTCGCTGTTAGTAATAGGATTAATATTATTGTCGAAACAAACGACGTCAGTACCACTTCAAAAATTCTGGAACTGATCCCTTATAGTCACAAGATTGAGGGGGTTTTTAAGTACCTCCCCTTTTCCACGGCCGACCTTCTGCAGACTGCCAGGGACGCGGTAGGAGTGGCCAGTAGTTTTCTGCTTTCAAAAACGACCAACATTTTAAAACATCTTTCAGTGTTTCTTGTCCACCTGCTTATTTTTCTCGTTTCTCTGTTTTACTTCCTGCGGGAAGGGGACCGGCTGGTTAATTATGTTCGCTCACTTCTTCCTATGTCCAGGATTTACCGGCAGGAACTTTTTACCAAGTTGTCTAAACTGAGTTACGGGATTATTTACGGCATATTCGGAGCGGCCATCATACAGGGTTTCTTAGTAGGTGTCGGGTTCGCAGTGGCCGGCATAGGGAACGCGGCGTTTTGGGGGGTGATTGCGGCGCTTTTTTCGCCCGTGCCCTACATTGGCACCATGGTCATCTGGTTGCCCGCGGTGGTCATTACAGCTATCGGCGGAAAATACATCACAGCGGTTCTTCTGCTGGCCTGGTCGGTGCTGATTGCGGGTTCTGCCGACAATGTCATTAAACCCTACATAATCGGCTCCTCCGCCCATCTTCATCCGCTGGCCACTCTGCTGGTTTTACTGGGAGGTACTTTTGTATTTGGACTGAAAGGGCTGATATTCGGGCCTTTCGTACTCACTCTGGCGCTTGCCTTTTTGCATATCTACAAGCTTGAATACAAGGCGATACTGGAAAAAGAGGAAAAGGATTTATTCCCCGAGCTTACTGTAAAAAAGAAAAAATCCCGATAATAGAAACTGGGCAGAGCAAATATTTTGTAGTAAAATCAAAACCCTTATCTAATAAAAACCGATGGTCAAAAAACGCAAGTTAGGCGCCGCCAGAAAAACAAGACGCCTGCCAAAAGAGGATTTCACTATTGAACTGGACTCAAATATTACCCGGGAAATCGGGGCCGTGATTTATGTGGGCCTCGCGATCATTTCCTATTTGTTCATGAGCGGAAGGGCAGGAATATTAGGCGAATGGATGAATACCTATCTGCGGCTGATTTTTGGTGTGGGCACGGTACTGCTTCCCGTCATTTTCCTGGGGCTGGGAATAACGCTTTTTTTCGCCCGCCGGGTTACTCTGAATGCCACCAAATACCTGGGTCTGACCCTGATGATTTTTGCCGGTTTGGGGCTCGTGCACATGAAGACTGAAGTGACCGCCATGCTCGATAACGTGGAGGCTTACGGCGGTTATGTCGGCTTTCTGACGTCAGTGCTTCTGCGCCTGTTTATCTCCGACCTCGGGGCCAAAGTGATCATGTGTTCGATGTTTCTGATTGGAGCGCTCATTACATTCGAAATCTCCATCCGCGACATGATTCGCGCCCTGATCCCGAATCGTCAGCTCAAAATTGAAACCAGGGTAAGGAAGCCCCAAAAACTGACTCCTCTTTTGGACAAAGGCAGTCAGGAGCTGAACATAGTAAAACCTTTGCTGGCCAAAAAGGAAGACGAGATATCGGCGTCGAATAAGGCGGAAGACAAAATCTTCAAAGAAATCGAGATCAACAAGCCGGGCAGGATCCAAAAGAAAGAGGAGACGGTCATAAAAAAAGACGAAATCGATTATTCCGGCTGGGAACTTCCGCCGCTCGATCTGCTTTCTTCTGCCAGCTCCGAGGTTTATGTGAGTGATAAGGTACTTAAAGATAATGCTGAGAGGATCCGCGAAAAACTTCTGCAGTTTGGAATCGAAGTAACCATGCAGGATGTAAACATTGGTCCGACGGTGCTTCAGTACACTTTAAAACCGAGTGAGGGGATCAAGCTGACCAAAATCACGACCCTCAAAGATGATCTGGCGTTAGCACTTGCCGCCAAGTCTATTCGTATGGAGGCGCCGATTCCGGGGAAATCACTGGTAGGCATCGAAGTGCCGAACGAAAAACGCATGGTGGTGCACCTTCGCGAAATGCTGGAAAGTGAGGAATTCGCCAGCATGCCGTCCAAACTGCGTCTGGCCATTGGTCGCGATGTGTCGGGCATGCCGGTTATCGACGATCTGGAAACCATGCCGCACCTGCTCATTGCCGGTGCCACGGGTTCTGGTAAATCGGTAGGTATGAACACCTTCCTGCTGTCGCTACTGTATCAGAATTCGCCGCGGGATTTAAAGTTTATTATGGTCGACCCAAAGCGCGTGGAGCTCACACCATATAATGGCATTCCGCATCTGCTCACACCAGTTATCACCGATTCTGAAAAAGCTCATTCTTCCCTCAAATGGGCATGTGCCGAGATGAACCGCCGTTATCTGGAATTCGCGGAGAAAGGTTACAAAAACATCAAGGAATATAACGCGGGCGAGTCAAAACCACTGCACCGCATTGTCATCGTCATCGATGAACTGGCCGACCTGATGATGCAGGCCAGCAAAAAGGAAACCGAGGCCTTGATCTGTCGCATCGCCCAGATGGCCCGTGCGGTGGGCATGCACCTGATCATCGCCACCCAACGGCCCAGTGTGGACGTGATTACGGGTGTAATCAAAGCCAATATTCCCACCCGCATTGCCTTTACTGTGACGTCAGGTGTGGACAGCCGTACAATTATCGACGGCATCGGAGCCGAAGACTTGCTGGGAATGGGAGACATGCTTTACCTGCCCGGTAACATGAGCCGCGCCATTCGTGTGCAGGGCGTTTACGTGTCGACTAAAGAAATCGAAAAAGTAACCAATCGCATCAAGCTCACAGTTGAGCCCGCCTATGATGAAAGCATCACCAAAACGACCGAAACCGAAGTGGTGGATACCGGTATGGTCGGTTCCGGTGGAGATGGTACGGATCAGGACAGCCTGTATAACGATGCTCTGGACCTTATTCGGGATACTGGTAAGGCTTCCGCCTCATTGCTTCAGCGAAGGCTTAGTGTAGGCTACGCCCGCGCCGCCCGCATTCTCGATATTCTTGAGGAGCACGGAATGATAGGGCCGGCCAACGGAGCAAAGCCACGCGACATCTACATTAATAAGGATTAAGTTGCATCGGTTCTACCTTCCATCATTGGATTTCAAGCGGGACTATCTTGAGATATTCGACCATCGTATCGTACATCAGGCGGGCAAAGTCCTGCGCATGTGGACAGATGACTTTTTCCGACTTTTTGACGGTAAAAATGAATATCAGGTTCAGATCGCGGAGATCAACAAACGCCGGATACTGGTTAAAAAAGTGCAGGAACTTAAGAACAAGGCTGAACCAAAAATAAAAGTCAGTTTGTATCAGGCCATTCCCAAAAAACCCGCCCTCTTTGAACTGGTGGTGCAAAAGGCTACCGAGATCGGCGTCAGCGAAATCTTCCCGCTGGTGACCGAACGAACCGAAAATCGCCGTATGAGTAAATTTCAGCGCCTTCATCTGATTGCCATGGAAGCCACCGAACAGTGCGGCCGAATGAAAATCCCGGTCATCCGTCACCCGGTAAACTACGACGAAATTGTGGGCAAACTAAGAAACGGTTTTATAGCCTACGAGTATGAAGGGACCAGATATTTGGCGGACTACGAAAAGGATATGAAAGGCGCGAGTGAAATCCAGATCATAATCGGCCCGGAGGGGGGACTCAGTGAATCAGAATTGGCCCTTGCCAAAGAATCGAGCGTCAAACCATTTAGTTTGGGTCCCAGAATCCTCCGCACCGAAACTGCCGCCATCGCCGCCCTGTCACTGATGATGTTGAACCGGTAGCTATATTAAAAATAGCTGACATTAACCAGTCAATGCTCCATCAGTGCCTGGTCAATGCTCCATCAATGTTGCTCAGAAGTGATACTTACTCCTCTTCGGGATTTTCCGTCGTTGTATCTTCGGTGAGTTTGTCGTCATCTTCTTCATCATTGCCAAGGAAGCTATTCACTTTGTTCAGAGCATTGGCGGCGGTATCGATGGCACTGCTCACTGTTTCAACCGTTTTTTCAACCTTACTTTTGGTTTCAGTTACAGTCTTGTTGATATCCTCGACTTCAGTTTTCACCCGTTCGTATTCCTCCATGACATTGGTCTTTTTTTCGTTAAAAGAATCCATGATACTTCCCAGGAATTCTTTGCCCATTGGGAAGAGATTGATCACAAAAAGACTGATAGCCAGCAAAATGATGGTCGCTATAATATTTGCCATGAAGTTTTTTATTAATTAATAACTTCCGGAAGCATTTTATCAGGTAGGGAAGAATTTGACCACATCCAACACTTAAAAGTTTATTATAAAAAAGATTTGACAAACTGTAAAACATCGTTTAGAATCTGAAGCCAAAGTTCGCGAGCGTAGTAAAAATAGGGCGTTAAAATGTTATTTCCTGTTTACAGTTAGCTCATAAGTCAAGATTATCTGGATAATCACTAATTCTAAGCTTATGAGAACACCCAAAAAAAGATACG